>ENA-UALO01000081-UALO01000081.1-human-gut-metagenome-genome-assembly--contig:-NODE-81-length-40346-cov-8.207143_pt1 | contig 40346 bp, 35 predicted proteins | sample MGYA00243701_ERZ654470 | MGnify/ENA primary metagenome ERZ654470 (study PRJEB26926, sample SAMN06164444) | human gut metagenome | biome: ENVO:00009003; feature: ENVO:2100002; material: ENVO:00002003...
GTAGCGCCAACACGAAAGAAGTCACTCATGCGAGTGACTTCTTTTTTTGTTTATTTTTTGCCTTGACAAGTTTCGCCTGGGAGACTATAATCGCCCAGTTAAAAAATGATGGAGATTTTTATGATGCAGAAAAAAGGTTTATCTTCGCTCTTCCGGCCGGTGGAGCTCACACAAGGGGAATGCTGGAAAACGATCCTGGCATTTTCTTTCCCGATCATTGTTTCTTATTTGTTGCAGCAGGTCTATACGATCAGCGATGCGGCGATCGTTGGCCAGACATTGACGGCGCAGGAAGTTGCGGGTGTCAACGATACGTCGTCGCTCATTTTTATCTTTTTGCAGTTTGCCTTTGGTGTTAGCGCGGGCTTCTGCGTAGTCACATCTTGTAATGTCGGCGCGCACAATCCTGCTGGCGTGCGCCGCTCGCTGACAACGCAGATCGTCCTTTCCAGTGTTCTCACAGTGGTGCTTACGGTATTGGCGCTTGTGTTGCTCGATCCAATGCTCGCATGGATCAATGTAACGCCTGACAGCCCGGAAGTCTATCGCGCGGCCTACACCTATTGTGCCATCATTTTTGCCGGGATCGGCGCGCAGCTGTTTTATAATTTTATTTGCTCTTTCCTGCGCAGCATGGGCGACAGCGTGACACCGCTTGCCTTCCTGCTCTTTTCTACGCTGCTGAATGTGGGGCTTGACCTGCTTTTCATCGTTGTGTTCCGCTGGGGTGTTGCCGGTGCGGCCGTCGCCACGGTGAGCGCGCAGCTCGTAAGCACATTGGGCTGCTTTGCCTACGCATTTTTCAAGTACCCTGAACTGCATCTGCACAGTGAGGACTGGAAGATCGAGCGGCATGACATTGTGCGCCATCTGATTCAAGGCATTCCACTCGGCCTACAGTTTTCGGTGTTGGCAATCGGCATCATCGTGGTGCAGAGCATCGTTGTTCAGTTTGATATGCTGGGTGGAGCGATGGTCTCCAATGCGGCGCAGAACGGTTTCGGTGCGGCAAACAAGGTCAACAGTCTGCTGATGACGCCGCTCAACGGTCTCGGCTCTGCGATGACCAGCTTTACGGCGCAGAATCTCGGCGCGGGTGACACAAAGCGCATCAAAAAGGGCACGGTCCAGTCGATTATCATCATGCTCATCATGGCGGCATGCTCCATTCTGATCGGGTTGCTGCTTACCATTGACGGCACTTATCTGCGCATTTTCCTCAGCGCGGACAAGGTGACGGCGGAAACGATCCGCTTCGGCAATTCGTATCTCTATGTCGACCTTTCCCTCTACGGGTTCCTCGGGTTTATCTTCGTTGCACGCAACTGTGTGCAGGGTATCGGCAAGCCGCAGTTCGTGCTGGGCGCGGGTGCGGCCGAGCTTGTCGCGCGTGTGGCGGTCTGTTTGCTGCTGCCCGCTGCACTCGCGGGCGGCATGGTCAGCGCGCAGGCGCCGCAGGCTGCGGTCTACGGTTTGTGCGTGGCAGACCCCTGCGCCTGGATCGCCGCGGACGCGGTGCTGTGTATCCCGTTTATCAAGAACATCATGCGCGAAAACTACGACTATCTCTACGGCAGCGGCCAGAAACTCATTGAGCGATAAAAAGAACCATAAAGTTGCCCCTCCGTATTTTGAATACGGAGGGGCAATTGTTGTCCATAATGAGACGGAGAAATCTGTTGTTACTCGATGTTCTTCAGACCGTCATATAGATCGTTGAAGGACTTTTCCTGACGGCATCTCCCGTAGGAGAGTTCTTTGTTTTCGCCGAATTCCAGCAAGAAGCATTTGGCAAGCTCTTCCACGGTCTGCTCAAGCGTCGTAAAAAACTGCTCATAGGCAAAGTTGCTTGCCGCCGAGCCTTCTTCAAAGCAATTCACGATCAGCGATTCGGTCACCTGATCGAGCGGATACATTTTGATGTGCATCAGCTCATGGACGATGATCTCTTCAAAGTTTTCCTCCTGCTTGGGATTCGCAATATTCAGAAGAATGATCGCTTTTCTGTCGGCGCAGTCGATCTTGATGTCGCCGGTTTTCGGCCACGCAGGGTCTTCCACAAATTCAAGGTGAGTATCCCACGCGGGTGTGATCCTCAGTTTCCGGATATATTTTTCAAAAAGTGCGGTCAAGGCCTGCTTCTCTGCCATGGTATTCCTCCTGAACGTTTCATTTGCTGCGTCAAAGCGTATCGTATCAGTCCTCGAACCACGCGACTGCGCGGATGGGCGAGCCGTCGCAGTTTTCAAGCTTGAGCGGAAAGCAGCTAAAGGAAAAGAGACCGCTGCCGCAGAGGTCGAGATCCTTGAGATTTTCGATATTGACGATGTCTTTGTGCGCGAAAAGCTTTTTGTGCCGCGTCAGGTTTTCATCCGCGATGGGGTCAAGACCGATCACGTCGAAGCCGATGCCCTTAAAGTCGCCCGCGATGATGTAATCCATCGCCGCGTCATCGAGGCAGGGATAGTCGCCAAAGTAGGCGTCTGTTCTCCAGCGCTTGTCCCAGCCGAGGTGAAAGAGCAGAAAATCTGCCTCTTCCGCGTCGCTTCCATAGGAGAGGATACGCTCAAGCGTGATGGCCTCGCCCTCTTTTAGGTCGCTGCACTCGATGACGAGCGCCTTGCCGATGAACTGCGAGGCGGGAAAGGCGTCGAGCGTCGTGCGGCCGGAAAAAAGATGCGCGGGCGGGTCCATGTGCGTGCCCGTGTGGGTGTACATGGTCAGCTTGGTTTCTTTGAAGCCGTCCTTTTCGTAGGTGTTCGCGCCGGCGAGAACGGGTGGCTCCGTGCCGGGGTAGACCGGCATATTTTCGGAAATGGTGTGCGTGAGATCAATAACGCGCATGGTAAGACCTTCCTTTTCTGTTAAAGTTGAAATCAAAATCAGAACACGAACTGCACCAGCAGCATGTAGCACACCGTGCCGCCCGCGATGGAGAGCAGCATTTGTTTCTTCCACAGGTGCAGGCCGATCGTTACGGCGATGGCAATGAGCTCGGGCAGCCCGTGGGAAAAGTGCAGCACGTCGACATTGCGCAGGCAGTAGACAACGAGCATACCGAAGATCGCTCCCGGCAGTGCCGAGCCGAGGTATTGAATGTATTTCGGCGTCGGCTTTTTCGGACTGAAGACGAGAAACGGCAGAAAGCGCGTGAGCAGCGTACCGAGCGCGCAGAGAACAATGGTGATGGCTTGTTGTAAGATTGTCATTTTGCCGCCTCCCGTGTCTTCGCTTCAATGGGCTTGCGCAGCGCGGTCAGCACAATGAGAATGCAGATCATTGTCGGAATGAGGAAGCTGTCCGCACCGAAGAGAAGCAGGCACGCGACGCTCGCAGCAAGGCCGATCCATGCGCTGAAATGATGCGTTTCCTTGAGCCACTGGTCTATGAAGATGACAACAAACATTGCCGTCATCACAAAGTCAAGCCCATCGGTATTGAAACGCAACAGTCCGCCGAGAACGCCGCCGAGCGTCGCGCCCAGAAACCAGTAGAGTTCATCGAGCAGCGAGACGAAGAAGTAGAACCAACCGTGATCCACACCCTCGGGGATCTCTGCTGTATAGTTGACACTGAACGTTTCATCGCACATGGCATAGATGAGATAAGGCTTTTTCCAACCTGTGCCCTTATACCTGTCGAGCATCGAAATGCCGTAGAACAGATGACGCGCCTGGATCATGGCCGCCATCAGAAAGACCTGCACCGGTGCGAACGGTGCGAGCAGCATACTCGTGGTCACAAATTCAAGGCTGCCGCCGAAGATGACGATGCTCATGATCATCGGATACCAGAAGCTAAAGCCCGACGTGCGCATATAGACGCCATAGGTCATGCCGAGAAATAAAAAGCCTGCGAAGATCGGGATGGTGTGCGGAAACGCGGCCTTCAGTGCCGCAACTGCGGGCGATTTGCTGCGCATGGGAAGAGAGACCTCCTTGGTGAAAGTGAAACTGCGGCACTCTATTCCGGATCGTCTGTGCTTTCGCTGCCGCTTGTGGTGATGAGCACGCTTGCAAGCAGCGTAAGAGACGAACCGAGAAGAATACGCAGCGTGAGCGTTTCGTGCAGGAAGAGAATGCCGGCAAAGATGCTCGTGATTGGTTCGAATGTGCTGAGAATGGCCGCGCGCTGCGCGCCGATCAAAAATGTTCCCTTCTGGAAGAGCACGACTGCACCGACGCAGAGGGTGAGGGAAAAGAAGATTGCTACGCCCCAACCGCCCACTGTCTGCGGCAGGCGGAACTGATGCGTGATCAGGCAGAGGGGCAGCGTACAGACCGAACTGATGAACGCCATGTAAAAGCTCAGGCGGAAGCCAGAGACCTCACGGTGGCGGAAATGCCCGAGAAGCAGGATATAGACGGCATAGGTCACACCGGAAGATAGCGCCAGCATCACACCGAGAGGGTCAATTGCGCCGCGGGGATCAATGAGCAGTGCAATGCCGAGCGAGCAGAGCAGCGCGCAAAACAGCGCGCGCTTTTTCACCTGTTCACGCAGCAGAAGGCCACCCAACACTACAATGACCGGATAAGCAAAATGGAATACTGCGGCCATGCCGGAGGCAAGATAGCGATAGGAGCTAAAGAGCAAGACAGGAGTGAGAAAACAGCCGAAAAGACCACTCAGCCCGGTTTCAATCAGCGCGCCGCGGCTCAGCCGAAGGCCTCCCTGCCTCCACCCCAACAGTGCGAGAACGGGGAGAGAGAGGGTATTGCGCAAGAATACGAGCATCATTGGCGTCACGTCCTGTGCATAGAGAAAGTTGGCGCTCAGCGGCATGCTGCCGAAGATCACCGCGCCTAAAATTACGCACAGTCCGCCGAGCCACTGCTTTTGGCGTTCCATCGAGTTCTCCCCCCCTTTACACAAGTAAAGTGAATGCAATTATCATACTCACGCTTTTCCTTCCAGTCAAGTGGGAAAATATCCAAATTCCGGCTGCGTTGACAAATCCTGCCGCGGCTGTTATGCTGTATGACACCAAGAGAGAAGGGAAGAGACGGCATGTTCCTTTTTTATGTAAACCCTATTCTGATCGCCGCAGCGGTCATTCCGGCCATTGTCCTGCTGCGCTTTGTCTACAAGGAGGATCGGCTCGATAAGGAGTCACCGGGACTGCTGCTCTCACTTATGGTCTTTGGTATCCTTGCAACGTTTGCCGCCATCGTTACCGAGCAGATCGGTGAGGCGATCCTCGGCATTCTTCTGCCGCGGAACTCGACTGCGTACAACGTACTGCTTTACTTCGTTGTGGTCGCGCTTTCAGAGGAGGGGTTCAAATACCTGCTGCTGAGAAAGCGCACCTGGTGGTCGGGCGAATTCAACTGCCAGTTTGACGGCGTGGTCTATGCCGTGTTTGTTTCGCTTGGCTTTGCCCTGTGGGAGAACATCAGCTATGTGCTGATGTATGGTCTCGGCACAGCACTGGTACGCGCTATCACGGCCGTGCCGGGACATGCCTGCTTCGGCGCTTTCATGGGTGCATTTTACGGCCTTGCCAAGCGCTACGACAATATCGGCGATGCGGATCGCTGCCTGCGCTGCCGCCGCTTCGCCGTTGTGATACCGGTGCTGCTGCACGGTGCGTATGATTACATTGCGACTTATGAGTACGACGGCTATGCGTGGTTTTTCGTCGCGTTCGTCGCTGTGCTGTTTCTTGCGGCGTACCGCATGATCAAAAAGCTCGCGCGCGATGACCGTTTCATCGACGGCGACGACTATAATTACTACAACGGCCCTGAGATCTGAAAGAGCACCAAAAAAGCGCCCGCTTACCTTTTGGTAAGCGGGCGCTTCTATAGTATTGCTGCCACGCTGCGCTGCCAATGCGCCAAAGGCGGTCAACTGCGCACGATGTAGTCGTATGCGACGAGCGCAAGGCCGTCAAAGGAGTGGATCGTGCCGCACTTTTGAAAGCCATAGGCTTCAAGCAACGCTTGCATCGTGCGGTTGTCCGCATGTGTGTCGGCGCGCAGGTAAGAGACTTTTGCGGTGCAGAAGTCAAAGCAGGCCTTCGACACGCCACGCGCTTTCCCGTTGGAGGCGAGACGGTGGACGGTGCCGTAGGGGGCGTCCGAGCGCCATGCACCGTTTTCGATCACGCGGTAAGTCTCATCTTCGCCGCAGATGAAGGCAAAGGTTCCGACAACCTCTCCGTTGTCGATAAAAACATAGCTGTTGCCGTTGGCAATGTCGTTGTCCAGTGTGTCGCGGCCGGGGTAGTTGTCGTCCCACTGGGAGGCGTTTCCGTTTGCTTTCATGTAGCACTTGGCGGAGGCGAAGATGTCCATGATGGCGTCAATATCGTTTGCTGTGGTTTTGCGAATTTCCATGGAAACTCCTTACGCCTTGTGCTGCTCGAACCAGGTCGTGATCTCGTTTAAGCGGCGGAGGCGGTGCTTGGGCTTGCCGCTGCGCGAAAGCTCGTGGTTTTCGCCGCGGAAGAGGACGAGTCTGCTCTCCACGCCGTGCGCAACGAGCGCGGAGTACATCTGATAGCCCTGATCGACAGGGCAGCGATAGTCCTCAAACGAGTGAAGGAAGAGCGTCGGCGTTTTGACCTGATCGGCGTACTTCATGGGGCTGTGCCACCAGAACTTTTCGACGTCCGGCCAGATGGTCGAGCCGCACTGATCCTCAGAAAAGTCCGGGCCAATGTCAGACACGCCGTAAAAGCTCGTCCAGTTTGAGATCGAGCGCTGGCTGGCGCAGGCGCGGAAGCGGTCGGTGTGGCCGATGATCCAGTTGGTCATAAAGCCGCCGTAGGAGCCGCCGGTCTCAAAGAGGTTATCTGCGTCCATCTCGGGATAACGCGCGAGCGCCGTGTCGCAGAAGGCCATGAGGTCGTCAAAGTCGACCGTGCCGTACTTGCCGCAAATGTCCATGAACGCGCCGCGCCCGTCGCTGCCGGTGGGGTTGCAGAAGATGACAAAGTAGCCACGGCTTGCCCAGTACTGCATCTCATGGTAGAAAACGGGGCCGTAGACGGTCTTGGGTCCGCCGTGAATGTCGAAGATGACGGGGTACTTTTTGCCCGCTTCGAAGTCCATCGGCTTTAGGATAAAGCCGTGCACCTCGTGGTCGCCGCGCGTGAAGCAAATGGCCTCGGGCCGGGCGACGTACTTGCCGCGCAGCGCCGCGTCGTTGAAGCGCGTGACGCGGCGGCCTTCTTCATTATAAAGCTCCTGCGGCTTCATGTCCCAGAGCGCGCAGAGCAGCATTTTGCCGTTGCAGCGGTCGAAGCTGTCGACCGAGCCGTCGCGCACGAGAACGGGAGAGATTGCGCCGTCTTCAAGCTGATAAAGCCCCGCGCCGTCGAAGCGCGTCGAGATGAAGTACAGCACGTCGCCGTCCATCTTGAACGCTTGACCGCCGCCGTGGCGGACGTCGCAGCCGACGGAGGAGCCGATGGCCTCGCCGTAAACGGCGTAGGGCGTGACGGCGAGCGTCTCATAGTCGAGCTTGTAGAAGTCGCAGTCGGTATTCATGCCGAACTTGCCGTCGGCGGCGGCGAGCAGCAGGAAGGACGCGCCGAGGGCGTAGGTCGAGATGACAAAATCGGGGCGGCTCTTCACGACGATTTCCTGCTTGCGCGCTGCAAGCTCCATGCGGTAAAGATCCTCACCGCCGAAGTGCGCGGGGCGCGGAACGGACACATCGAGCAGGCTATAATAAACCGTTTTCTTATCTGCCGTGAGCTGCACGTCGGACACGTTGAAGCCTTTCTCCGTCAGGCGGGTGAGGGACTTCTTTTTCGCGTCGTAATAGAAAAGGCTCTCGTATGCGCCGCGGGTGTAGGTGCCGCCGTTCCACCACCAGGGGAGCTGCTCGATGACCTCATAGTCCTCGTTTTCCTTCTTGTCATCAAGGTAGGCCTTGATAAGCTTTTTGTCGCCCTTGTAGAGTTCCTCAAAGCCCGGGAAGGTCGAGCCAACGGCGAGCAGATCACCGCCCGGAAGCGGATAGACGGCGGACACGGGAATGGGGAAGGTGAAGGCAAGCTCCGCCTCGCCGCCGTCGAGCGCGATCCGATAAAAGCGGCTCTGGAGCGAGGGCTCCTTTTCCCCTTCGCGGTCGCCCGCAAAGAGCACGGTGTTTTCGTCGAGATAGCAGAAGGAGGATTCCTTACCGCCGCTGGTCAGCGCACGGACGACGCCGTCTTTGAGCGTATAGAGGCGGGATTCGTAGCAGTTTTTTTCTTTTTTTGCCTGGCTCACGGTGAAGCAGGCGGTCGTTCCCTCGGGGGAAAACGTCACGTTCGCCAGCGAGCGAACGGCGCAGAAATCATCAATGGCGATGGGTCTCATGGCACAAGCTCCTTTCATCGGCTGCGCGCAAAGCGCGCAAAACTATGCGAACATCATACCACAGCAGCAAAATGATTGCAATTGCGGATCAAAACTGTCGAAGCATACAAAAAAACACCTGCGCAAAGCACAGATGTTCACAAAAAAAGTCTTGACTTTTCCATTTCTATTTGGTAAAATTAAGCGCTTATAAACGGGAAAAGGTGAGGACGATTCCCCACCTATTACCGAAAGAATAGCATAACGCGGCAAAAAAAGCAAGATGCAGTTCACCTTATTTTACAACAAGGCCGGGTGTATCGAGCTGAAAGCAGCCGCCGCAATACATTCCTTCAAGCGGACAGGGCTTGAAGAAAAGAAAGGCGTGAAGAGCAAAATGGCCAAAGACAAGATGTATGGCAAAACCCTTCGCAAGAATTTCGCCCGACACGAGGAGATCGTGGAGATGCCGAACCTGCTGGCGCTTCAGAAGAAGTCCTACCAGTGGTTCCTCGATACGGGTCTGCGCGAAGTCTTTTCCGATGTTGCCTCGATCTCGAACTACGCAGGCAACCTTGAGCTGAGCTTCATCGACTACAAAATGGACGAAGCGCCCAAGTACGACGTGCTCGAGTGCAAGGCGCGCGACGCGACGTATGCCGCTCCCCTGAAGGTGAGTGTGCGCCTCTACAACAAGGAGACCGGCGAGATCAAGGAGCAGGAGATCTTCATGGGCGATTTCCCGCTGATGACCGACTCCGGTACCTTCGTCATCAATGGCGCTGAGCGCGTGGTCGTCTCCCAGCTCGTTCGTTCCCCCGGCATTTACTACGGCAAGGAGATCGACCTCAAGACCGACCTCCCGCTGCTGACCTCCACCGTCATCCCGTACCGCGGCGCATGGCTCGAATACGAGACCGACGCCAACGAGATGTTCTGGGTGCGCATCGACAAGAACCGCAAGCTCCCCATCACCGAGCTGATCCGTGCCATCGGCTTCAAGACCGACGCGGAGATCCTTGAGCTGTTCGGCGATGACGACCGCGTGACCGCCACGCTTGAAAAGGACGCCTGCAAGACTTATGAAGAGGCCATGCTCGAGATCTACCGCAAGCTGCGCCCGGGCGAGCCGCCCACGGTCGAGGCCTGCGAAACGCTCGTCAACAACCTCTTCTTCGATCCGCGCCGCTATGACCTGTCCATGGTCGGCCGCTACAAGTACAACAAGAAGCTCTCCCTGTGGGCGCGTATCCGCGGGCAGAAGCTTGTCTATCCCGTTGCCGATCCGCGCACGGGCGAGATCCTGTTCGACGCAGGCCACATCGTCACCGACGAGGAGGCCCGCGAGATGGACGCTATCGGCGTCAACGACGTGACCATCGAGGTCGATGGCCGCACGATGCGCGTTTTCTCCAACCACATGGTCGATCTCGGCCGCTTTGTCGACTTTGACCCCGTGGCCGAGTGCGGCATCAAGGAGCGCGTGCGCGAGAGCGTGCTCAAGGAGCTGCTCGAGCAGTACAGCGGCGAGGAGCTCAAGGAAGCCATTCGCGACAACGCCGACCGCCTTGTGCCCAAGCACATTCTCGTCGACGATATCCTCGCTTCCATCAACTACATGAACGCGCTGGCGCACGGCATCGTCTTTAAGGACGACATTGACCACCTCGGCAACCGCCGCCTGCGCTGCGTGGGCGAGCTGCTGCAGAACCAGTTCCGCATCGGCTTTAGCCGCATGGAGCGCGTCATTCGCGAGCGCATGACGATCCAGGATCTTGACATCGTCACCCCGCAGAGCCTCATCAACATCCGCCCCGTCACCGCGGCGATCAAGGAGTTCTTCGGTTCTTCTCCGCTCTCTCAGTTCATGGATCAGACGAACCCGCTCGCGGAGCTGACGCACAAGCGCCGTCTCTCTGCTCTGGGTCCCGGCGGTCTTTCCCGCGAGCGCGCCAACATGGAAGTGCGAGACGTGCATTACAGCCACTACGGCCGTATGTGCCCGATCGAGACGCCGGAAGGTCCGAACATCGGCCTGATCTCCTATCTTGCGACCTACGCCCGCATCAACGAGTACGGCTTTATCGAAGCTCCCTTCCGCAAGGTCGATCACGAGACCTGCCGCGTGACCGATGAGATCGAGTATATGACCGCAGACGTTGAGGATCAGTACATCGTCGGTCAGGCTGCCGAGCCTGTTGATGAAAACGGCTGCCTCGTCAACCAGCGTATCACCTGCCGCCACCGCGACGAGATCGTCGAGGTCGACCGCGAGCGCGTCGACTATATCGATATTTCTCCGCGTATGATGGTCTCCATCGCAACGGCAATGATCCCGTTCCTGCCCAACGACGACGCAAACCGCGCACTGATGGGCGCGAACATGCAGCGCCAGGCCGTTCCTCTGCTCCGCCCCGAGGCGCCCATCGTCGGCACCGGTATGGAGCACAAGATCTGCATGGACTCCGAGGTCGTGATCCTTGCCGAAGGTGACGGTATCGTCACCAAGATGGACGCACGCGCCATCACCGTTGCCTACGACAACGGCGAGACGAAGGAATACAAGCTCACGAAGTTCCTGCGCTCCAACCACGGCACCTGCATCAACCAGCACCCGATCGTCGACGTCGGCGAGCGCGTGCACGGCCGCCGCCTGAACGAGCAGGGCGTGTGGGAAGATCCCACCGTTCTTGCTGACGGCCCGGCGACCGATCAGGGCGAGATCGCCCTCGGCCGCAATATCCTCGTCGGCTTCATGACCTGGGAAGGCTACAACTACGAGGACGCCGTTCTCCTGAACGAGCGCCTTGTCCGCGAGGACTACTACACCTCTATTCACCTCGAGGAGTACGAGCTTGACGCACGCGACACCAAGCTCGGCCCCGAAGAGATCACCCGCGATATCCCCAACGTCGGTGAGGACGCGCTCAAGGATCTCGACGAGCGCGGCATCATCCGCATCGGCGCTGAGGTCCACGCCGGCGATATCCTCGTCGGTAAGGTCACGCCCAAGGGCGAGACCGACCTCACCGCAGAAGAGCGCCTGCTGCGCGCCATCTTCGGTGAAAAGGCGCGCGAAGTGCGCGACACCTCCCTTAAGGTGCCCCACGGCGAGAGCGGCATCGTTGTCGATGCCAAGGTCTTCTCCCGCGAGGCGGGCGACGAGCTCGGCCCCGGCGTCAACATGGTCGTGCGCGTTTACATCGCGCAGCGCCGCAAGATCCAGCCGGGCGATAAGATGGCCGGTCGTCACGGTAACAAGGGCGTTGTTTCCCGCATTCTTCCGCAGGAGGATATGCCCTTCCTGCCCGACGGTACGCCGCTCGACATCGTGCTGAACCCCCTGGGCGTTCCGTCCCGTATGAACATCGGTCAGGTGCTCGAAGTTCATCTGGGCTATGCCGCCAAGACCCTCGGCTACAAGGTCGCAACGCCGATTTTCGACGGTGCGAGCTACGACGAGATCCAGCAGGAGCTGATCAAGGCTGGCCTCGATCCCGAGGGCAAGAGCTGGCTGTACGACGGCCGTACCGGTGAGCGTTTCGACAACAAGGTCACCGTCGGTTACGTTTACTTCCTCAAGCTGCACCATCTGGTCGACGATAAGATCCACGCCCGTTCCACCGGGCCCTACTCCCTTGTTACCCAGCAGCCGCTCGGCGGTAAGGCACAGTTCGGCGGCCAACGCTTCGGCGAAATGGAAGTTTGGGCGCTCGAGGCTTACGGCGCGGCTTATACCCTGCAGGAGATCCTGACGGTCAAGTCCGACGACGTGACCGGTCGTGTGCGTACCTACGAGTCCATCGTCAAGGGCCACAATATCCCGCAGCCGGGTGTGCCCGAGTCGTTCAAGGTTCTTGTCAAGGAACTCCAGGCGCTCTGCCTCGATGTTCAGGTGCTTGACCGCGACGGCAACCAGATCGAACTCAAGGAAGACGAGGACGCGATGGATACCTTCAACCTCGCCCGCATGGACGCTGAAGATGACCGCCACCGCAACAATCCCTTCGCTGATGAAGCCGAGCTCGAGGACGCAGGCTTTGAATATGTCGCTGAAGATGAAGTCAACGCCGACTTTGCCGGCGACGATCAGGAAGACTGAGAGAAGGAGGAGCATATAGAATGAGTTACGCAACGTTTGACGCGATCAAAATCGGCATCGCTTCTCCGGAGATGATCCGTGAATGGTCTTACGGCGAAGTCAAAAAGCCTGAGACCATCAACTACCGCACCCTCAAGCCCGAGCGCGACGGCCTGTTCTGCGAGCGCATCTTTGGCCCCACCAAGGACTGGGAGTGCCACTGCGGCAAGTATAAGAAGATCCGCTACAAGGGCAAGATCTGCGACCGCTGCGGCGTGGAAGTTACGCGCGCCAAGGTTCGCCGCGAGCGCATGGGTCACATCGAGCTCGCCACGCCCGTTTCCCATATCTGGTATTTCAAGGGCATTCCCTCCCGCATGGGTCTGCTGCTCGACATCAGCCCCCGCATCCTTGAAAAGGTGCTGTATTTCGCCGCCTATATCGTCACCGATCCCGGCGAGACCCCGCTGATGCGCAACCAGATCCTCTCGGAGAAGGAATACCGCGATATGCGCGAGAAGTATGAGGACGATTTCGACGCCGGTATGGGCGCCGAGGCCGTCAAGAAGCTCCTCCAGCAGATCGATCTCGAAGCCCTGTCCGAGCAGCTGCACACCGAACTCAAGAGCGCGAGCGGCCAGAAGAAGGCGCGCATCGTCAAGCGCCTTGAGGTCGTCGATGCCTTCCGCATTTCCGGTAACAAGCCCGAGTGGATGATCATCGACGTGCTGCCGGTCATTCCGCCCGAGATCCGCCCGATGGTCCAGCTCGACGGCGGCCGCTTCGCGACCTCCGACTTGAATGACCTCTACCGCCGCGTGATCAACCGCAACAACCGCCTCAAGCGCCTTATCCAGCTCAACGCGCCCGACATCATCGTGCGCAACGAGAAGCGCATGCTGCAGGAGGCTGTCGACGCGCTGATCGACAACGGCCGCCGCGGCCGTGCCGTCACCGGCGCGAACAACCGCGCGCTCAAGTCCCTTTCTGACATGCTCAAGGGTAAGCAGGGCCGCTTCCGCCAGAACCTGCTGGGTAAGCGTGTTGACTATTCCGGCCGTAGCGTTATCTGCGTCGGCCCGGAGCTCAAGATCTACCAGTGCGGCGTGCCCAAGGAAATGGCGCTCGAGCTGTTCCGCCCCTTCATCATGAAGAAGCTCGTCGAGGACGGCGCCGCCAACAACATCAAGTCCGCCAAGAAGATGGTCGACAAGGGTCGTGCTGAGGTCTGGGACGCGCTCGACGTCGTCATCAAGGATCACCCCGTCATGCTCAACCGCGCGCCGACGCTCCACCGCCTCGGTATTCAGGCGTTTGAGCCGGTGCTGGTCGAGGGCCGCGCCCTCAAGCTCCACCCGCTGAACTGTACCGCATTCAACGCGGACTTCGACGGCGACCAGATGGCCATTCACGTTCCTCTGTCTGCCGAGGCGCAGGCCGAGGCCCGTATCCTCATGCTCTCTGCAAACAACCTCCTGCGTCCGCAGGACGGCGGCCCTGTTACGGTGCCGACGCAGGATATGGTGCTCGGTTCTTACTACCTCACCTTCGAGCGCTTTGAAAACGGCGTTTCCCAGATGGACAACGACGAATTCTGGCCTGAGGGCATCGACTTTGCCTTCGCCGGCAAGCGCTACGATGAGCTGACCGACGAGGAAAAGGCCACCGTTCACCTCAACGTTTACCGCGATGAGGATGAGGCAATGCTCGCCTACAACAACCACCTTATCGGTATTCATCAGCCCATTCTCGTCCGCGCGACGAAGCAGCTGCCGGACGGCACCATGGGCAGCAAGGTCGTGCGCATCACGATCGGCCGCATCATCTTCAACCGCAACATTCCGCAGGATCTTGGCTTTGTGAGGCGCGTAGATGAAAACGGCGCGCCGACCGAGCGCTATTTTGACTACGAGATCACCGACATCTGCGGCAAGAAGCTGCTCGGCAAGATCGTCGACCGTACGATCAAGATGCACAACTTCACCATCGCAGCCGAGGTACTCGATAACATCAAGGCCACGGGTTATAAGTTCTCTACCCTTGCGGCCATCACCATCTCCGTTGCGGATATGACGATCCCGCCGGAGAAGTACACCCTCATCGCCGAGACCGAGCAGCGCGTTGTCGACATTGAAGACCAGTTCAAAATGGGCTTCATGACCGAAGATGAGCGTTACCGCGCCGTCGTGCGTGAGTGGGAAAAGACCACCGCCGACGTTACCGACGCGCTGCAGAAGAACATGGATCGCTACAACCCCGTCTTTATGATGGCGGACTCCGGCGCCCGTGGTTCGATGAAGCAGATCCGTCAGCTGACCGGTATGCGCGGCCTGATGGCCAACACCGCCGGTAAGACGATCGAGATCCCCGTCAAGGCAAACTTCCGCGAAGGTCTGTCTGTCCTTGAATACTTCACCTCTTCCCGAGGCGCCCGTAAGGGTCTTGCCGATACGGCGCTTCGTACTGCAGACTCCGGTTACCTGACCCGCCGAATGGTCGACGTCTGCCAGGATGTCATCATCCGTTCCGACGACTGCGGCGCAACGCGCGGCATCATGATCGGCGAGATCAGCGAGAACGGGCAGGTCATCGAAAAGTTCTCCGAACGCGTCAACGGCCGCTACCCGGTCCACGACGTTCTGAAGCCCGGCACGGACGAGGTGCTCATCTCCAAGGATCACATGATGACCCCCGAAGATGCTGACCTCATGGAGAAGTTCGATATCCACTCCGTCGAGATCCGCACCGTGCTCACCTGTAAGGCACACAGCGGCGTCTGCGCGAAGTGCTACGGCATGAACCTTGCCACCTCCAAGCCTGTCGGCCCCGGCGAGGCGGTCGGTATCATCGCGGCACAGTCCATCGGCGAACCCGGTACGCAGCTGACGATGCGAACCTTCCACAGCGGCGGCGTTGCCGGCGGCGATATCACGCAGGGTCTTCCGCGAGTCGAGGAACTGTTTGAGGCGCGCCGTCCCAAGAAGATGGCGACCCTCACCGAGATCTCCGGTAAGGTCCGCTTTGAGGAAGCCACCAAGGGCAGCCTCCTCAACATCATCGTCACCGCGGACGACGGCGACAACCGCATCTACTCCGTGCCGCACACGGGCCTGCGCGTGAAGGACGGCGACGTGATCGCCAAGGGTACGCAGCTGCAGGAGGGCGCTCTGTCCCCGCACGATATTCTGCGCATCCGCGGCACGTCCGCCGTTCATGACTACCTCATTCAGGAAGTTTTGAAGGTTTACCGTCAGCAGGGCGTTGACATCAACGATAAGCATATCGAGGTCATCGTCCGCCAGATGATGCGCAAGGTGCGCGTCGAGGAGTCCGGCGACACGAACCTGCTCTCCGGCTCCATGGTCGATCTGCTCGAGTATGAGGACGCCAACGAGGAGATCCGCGCGCGCAATGCCGCGGGCGAGGTCAACGCCGAGACCGGCGAGCCGCTGCAGGAGGCTGTTGCCACGCAGCTGCTCATGGGTATCACGAAGGCCTCTCTTGCGACCGACAGCTGGATGTCCGCCGCATCCTTCCAGGAAACGACCAAGGTTCTGACCGAAGCCGCCATCAAGGGCAAGGTCGACCACCTCGTCGGCCTGAAGGAGAACGTCATCATCGGTAAGCTCATTCCCGCCGGCGCGGGTCTGACCGCCTACCGCGAGTTTGCTGAGGAGATCGTTCCCGATCCCGAGAAGCCCGAGGAGGAGCCGCACGAGCCGCGCATCATTACAAATGCCGTCGAAGTGTGAGTTAAGACCTCACGTATTGAATAGGTAAAAAGAGACGCGGAAAATTCCGCGTCTCTTTTTTGCCATTTTGGCGGAAAAAGAGAGAGCTTGACAGCCTCTTTTCAAAAGTTTGACGCGCCGGCGCGGAACGCACAAAAAAATTCGGGAAAAGCCCGTCGTTTCAGCGATTATTTTGTGTAGGCAGCCATAAAAAACGCTTGACGGCTTGTGTGCCTCATGGTATAATTTCAACTTGCGTGGGTATGTCCCACGGAATTTGTCATACCGTCAGGAGGGACCTGCCGTGACGCTGGATCTGTCCACATGCCGCAAGGTAGCGGGCATCAAGCAGACGATGCGTGCACTGCGGGAAAACCGCGCGGAAAAGCTGTATATCGCCTGTGACGCCGACCCTGCCGTGCTCGAACCACTCGAGCGTCTGGGGCGCGAGCAGGGAATCGTGATCGACGATCACGCCACGATGGCACAGCTCGGCCATTGCGCTGGCATCGCCGTTGGCGCGGCGGTGATCGCCGTTCTGAAAGACTAAGGTTTTTTCGGGATATTATTCCAATATCCTGTAAAAAATATATATCACATCATTTCAGGAAAGGAGAAACAAGAATGCCTACTTTTAACCAGTTGGTTCGCAAGGGCAGACAGCAGTCGACTTACAAGTCCAACTCCCCGGCTCTGCAGTATGGTCTTAACACGCTGAAGAACAAGGAGACCGACCTCGCCTCTCCCCAGAAGCGTGGCGTTTGCACCGCAGTTCGTACTGCGACCCCGAAGAAGCCGAACTCCGCTCTTCGTAAGATCGCCCGTGTCCGCCTCACCAATGGCTATGAGGTCACCGCTTACATTCCCGGCGTCGGTCATTCCCTGCAGGAGCACTCTGTGGTCATGATCCGCGGCGGCCGTGTGAAGGACCTCCCTGGTGTGCGTTACCACATCATCCGCGGCACTCTGGACGCTCAGGGCGTGCAGGGCCGTATGCAGTCCCGTTCCAAGTACGGCGCCAAGCGCCCGAAGCAGAAGTAAGGCTGCGACCTTGAAATGAGCTTTGCCGAAAAGGTTTGATATATATTTGTGTCATTCACCTCTTTGGCAGGCCGGAACACGATGGGGGAGAGCCCCATTCGCGAGTACCTATGATTTCTAAATTATAAGAAGGAGGGAAGCAAAGTGCCCAGAAGAGGTAATGTTCCCAAGAGAGAAGTTCTGCCCGATCCCATGTACAACAGCGTCCTCGTGACCAAGCTCGTCAACAGCGTGATGCTCGACGGCAAGAAGGGTGTTGCCCAGAAGGTCGTTTACAGCGCGTTCGACATGATCAAGGACAAGACCGGCAATGAGCCTCTCGATGTTTTCAACCAGGCCATGGAAAATATCATGCCCAGCCTGGAGACCAAGTCCCGCCGCGTCGGCGGCGCCACCTATCAGGTGCCGATGGAAGTCCGTCCCGCCCGTCGTCAGACCCTCGGTCTGCGTTGGCTGACGGCCTATGCCCGCGCCCGTGGTGAGCGCACCATGGCCGAGCGTCTGGCCGGCGAGATCATGGATGCTGCCAACAACAGCGGCAGCGCCGTGAAGAAACGCGAAGATACCCACAAGATGGCCGAATCCAACAAGGCATTCGCCCACTTCCGCTGGTAACGGAGGAACGAGAGAATTATGGCAAGAAAAGTCTCTCTGGAAAACACCAGAAATATCGGCATCATGGCCCATATCGACGCTGGCAAGACCACGACTACCGAGCGTATTCTGTACTACACCGGCGTCAATTACAAGATCGGCGAGACCCACGACGGTACCGCCACGATGGACTGGATGGCTCAGGAACAGGAGCGTGGTATCACCATCACCTCCGCTGCCACCACCTGCTACTGGAAGGGCAGCAAGAACCAGTTCCCGCAGACCCGCCTGAACATCATCGACACCCCGGGCCACGTCGACTTCACCGTTGAGGTCGAGCGCTCCCTGCGCGTTCTGGACGGCTCTGTGACCGTTCTCTGCGCCAAGGGCGGCGTTGAGCCCCAGTCTGAGACTGTGTGGCGTCAGGCCGATAACTACAAGGTCCCCCGCATGATCTACGTCAACAAGATGGATATCATGGGTGCGGACTTCTACAACGTTCTGCACATGATCCACGACCGTCTCAAGTGCAACGCTGTCCCCATCCAGCTGCCGATCGGCTCTGAAGACACCTTCAAGGGCATCATCGACCTGGTGGAGATGGACGCTGATATCTACTACGACGAGCTCGGCAAGGACATGCGCGTCGAGGAGATCCCCGAGGACATGCTCGAGCTCGCTCAGGAGTATCGCACTAAGCTCGTTGACGCTTGCGCCGACCTGAACGACGAGATCATGGAGCTGGCGCTCGAAGAGAAGCCCGTTCCTCAGGACCTCATCCGCAAGACCATCCGTCAGGCCACCATCGACAATAAGATGGTCCCTGTCACCTGCGGTACCTCTTACAAGAACAAGGGCGTTCAGAAGCTGCTCGACGCGATCGTCGACTACATGCCGTCCCCTGTGGATATCCCCGCGATCGACGGTGTGAACCCCGACACCGGTGAAGAAGACATCCGTCATGCTGACGATAATGCGCCGTTCTCCGGTCTTGCCTTCAAGATCGCGACCGACCCGTTCGTTGGCCGTCTGTCCTTCGTTCGTGTGTACTCCGGTATTCTGAATACCGGTACCTCCGTGCTGAACTCCACCAAGCATCAGCGCGAGCGCATCGGCCGCATCCTGCAGATGCACGCCAACCACCGCGAGGATATCGAGTGCTGCTACGCCGGCGACATCTGCGCCGTCATCGGCCTCAAGAACACCACCACCGGTGATACGCTCTGCGATGAAAAGGCACCGATCATCCTGGAGTCCATGGAGTTCCCCGAGCCCGTGATCCGCGTTGCCATCGAGCCCAAGACCAAGGCCGGTCAGGAGAAGATGGGCATCGCGCTGATGAAGCTGGCTGAGGAAGACCCGACCTTCAAGACCTACACCGATGAAGAGACCGGTCAGACCATCATCGCCGGTATGGGTGAGCTCCATCTGGAGATCATTGTCGACCGCCTGCTCCGTGAGTACAAGGTCGAGGCGAACGTCGGCGCTCCCCAGGTCGCCTACAAGGAGACCATCACCAAGGCTGTCGATCAGGATACCAAGTACGCCCGTCAGAGCGGTGGTAAGGGTCAGTACGGTCACGTCAAGATCCATGTCGAGCCCAACGAGTCCGGCAAGGGTTACGAGTTTGTCAACGCCCTCGTCGGCGGCGCGATCCCCAAGGAATACGTTCCCGCGATCGACGCCGGTATTCAGGGCGCCATGCTCTCCGGTGTTCTCGCCGGTTACCCGGTCGTTGACGTCAAGGTCACGCTGTACGACGGTTCTTATCACGAGGTCGACTCCTCTGAAATGGCGTTTAAGATCGCCGGTTCCATGGCCTTCAAGGAGGCCTGCCAGAAGGCCGGCCCGACGCTGCTCGAGCCGATCATGAAGGTCTGCGTCATCGTCCCCGACGAGTACATGGGCGACGTGATCGGCGACCTCAACTCCCGCCGTGGTCAGATCCAGGGCTTCGAGGCCCGCAGCGGCGCGCAGCAGATCGACGCTTTCGTTCCTCTGGCTGAGATGTTCGGCTACGCGACTGACCTCCGCTCCTGCACGCAGGGCCGTGGCCAGTACACGATGGAGCCCGCGCATTATATTGAGATCCCGAAGAACATTCAGGAGAAGATCATCAACCAGCGCACGAACCGCACCTGATAAAAAGGTATTGCAAAATACCGCGTTTTACGGTAAAATACCGGTGTATGTAAATGACACCGGCAAACAACGAAATTTTTTCATAGGAGGATCACTCTAATGGCTAAGCAGAAATTCGAGCGTACCAAGCCCCACGTAAACATTGGTACCATCGGTCATATCGACCATGGTAAGACCACCCTGACCGCCGCGATCACCAAGTTCCTCGCCATGCAGGGCGGTGCTGACTACACCGATTACAGCTCCATCGATAAGGCTCCGGAAGAGCGCGAGCGTGGTATCACCATCAACACCGCTCACGTTGAGTACCAGACCTTCGACCGCGTTGGCCACAACTACAAGACCGGCGAGGACAACGCCCAGATTCAGGGCCGTCACTATGCCCACGTCGACTGCCCGGGCCACGCCGACTATATCAAGAACATGATCACCGGCGCTGCTCAGATGGACGGCGCTATCCTGGTCATCGCCGCTTCCGACGGCCCCATGGCCCAGACTCGTGAGCACCTGCTGCTCGCCCGTCAGGTCAACGTGCCTTCCGTTCTCGTTTTCCTGAACAAGTGCGACCAGGTCGACGATGAAGAGCTGCTCGAACTCGTCGAGATGGAAGTCCGCGAGATGCTCGACTTCTACAGCTTCCCCGGCGACGAGACCCCGATCATCCGCGGCAGCGCTCTGAACGCCCTGATCTCCGAGTCCAAGGACATCGAAGCTCCCGAGTACAAGTGCATGCACGAGCTCATGGACGCTGTTGATACCTGGATTCCCACGCCCGACCGTAAGGCCGACCAGCCGTTCCTGATGCCCGTTGAGGACGTCTTCACGATCTCCGGTCGTGGTACCGTCGCTACCGGCCGTGTTGAGCGTGGCCAGCTGAAGCTCGGCGAGGAAGTCGAGATCATCGGTCTGACCGACGAGCGCCGCAAGACCGTCGTCACCGGTATCGAAATGTTCCACAAGCTGCTCGACTACGCCGAGGCTGGTGATAACATTGGTACCCTGCTCCGTGGTGTTGCCAAGAACGAGATCGAGCGCGGCCAGGTTCTGTCCAAGCCCGGTTCCATTCACCCCCTCACCAAGTTTGTTGGTCAGGTTTACGTCCTGAACAAGGACGAGGGCGGCCGTCACACCCCGTTCTTCAACAACTATCGTCCTCAGTTCTACTTCCGTACCACCGACGTCACCGGCGTCATCACCCTGCCCGAGGGCACCGAGATGTGCATGCCCGGCGATAACGTCGACATGAAGGTCGAGCTGATTACCCCGATCGCTATCGAGAAGGGCCTCCGCTTCGCTATCCGCGAGGGCGGCCGTACCGTCGGTTCCGGTGTTGTCATCGAGACTGAGGTCTAATTGATCCATCGAGGGTCACCCAAAGACTGAATAAAGAGCAGCAGGTCTTACGACCTGCTGCTCTTTTTGCTTGCTGCGATCAAAAAATCGGTGCAGCCAAAAGTGGCTGCACCGGTTTTCCCTTATTTGAATCTTGCCCAGACCCAGCGGTCGAAATCATCTGCGCGGAAAGTACATAGTCTTGCTGCGTAGTCGGTGCTGATGGCTGTGAAGCGCCGCAGCCTGTTTTCTGCTTGTACCAACGGATCGATGCTGCGCTTTTTTGCAGCGATCCTGACGGCATAAACGCCCTCAGGCGGATTTGGGCCGCTTTGCGTGCCGACAATGCAGCGGTATTCCTGCCAATGCGCGGCAATGATCGGGTCCGAGAGAAGCAGGCTGATGACATGCGGCTCGTCAAGGTAGAGGTCGTCCACCGTCAATACGCCGCGTTGCTGTGCCTTACGCAAAATGTCGGCCAGCGCCTGCATGCTGAAGCGGTCGTCGTCGGAGACGAACCACTCCGACTGCCGCAAGGCAAGGTGGGTGAAGGCGTCGGCCTGCGCGGCGTGGGCAAAGCAGAGTTCATCTTCGCCGTCTTCATTTTTGCCGATGAAAAGATCGTCGAAGATGTGTTTCAGTTTTTCTTTCGGGCAGTGAAAGACGAGGTGCGCATTGCCGAGCGTGTATTCAAGCCGGTCGGCGGAGAGGCGGGGCGAATCATTGTCGGCGATGGGGTAGCGGTGGTAGTCGTTCACGTCGTCGATCGTCAGGCCGCTTTTGTCGAGCAGCGCCATCAGCTCCGGCGACGAGGCGATCATCGCGCGTGTGCGGCTTTCGGTCGATTCCTGACGGAGATGGTCGCCGTTTAGAAAGTCGACCACATGAGCGAACGCGGGCGTCGCGATGTCGTGCAGCATTGCCGCAACAGCTTGCTTTAAGTCGCGCGTGAAGTGCCAGACGATGGCGGCAGTGCCGAGCGAGTGCGTATAGCGCGAATAGGGCGCGGTGGCCTTGCGGTAGATGGGATAGGCCGTGTATTCGCAGCCGCAGTGCATGCCGACGTGCTTCAGCCGCTGCATCGCGGGTGTTTCCGCCATGGGGAGCAGCTGCTGCGGCAGTTCGGAATAGATCTCCAAGTACATAAAAATGCTCTCTTTCAAGAAAAAAGCGCCTTGCCTTGCGGCAGGGCGCTTTTGGTCGGTTGTTCAGCCGATCTGGCGGGTTTCGACGACTTCTTCACACTCGACGCTTTCAATCTGTGCGCCGATGCTGCGGAGCTTTTCGATGATGTCCTCATAGCCGCGCTCAATATAGTGGACATTTGAAACTTCACTCGTGCCTTCGGCGGCCAGAGCGGCGATGACCATTGCAGCGCCGGCACGCAGATCATAGGCCTGCACACTGGCGGCATTCAAATGATCAACACCCTCGACAACAGCGCTGCGGCCTTCAACGCGGATCTGCGCGCCCATGCGCGTCAACTCGCCGACATAGCGGTAGCGATTGTCCCACACGCCCTCGGTGACCATGCTCGTCCCCTCGGCAAGGCAGAGCGCCACAGTGATCTGCGGCTGCATATCGGTCGGAAAGCCGGGGTAGGGAAGCGTCTTGACGTTGGCACGATGGAGCTTGCCCGAGCGGCGTACGAGCAGCGTGTCGTCCTGCTCTTCGACCTGCACACCCATCTCCTGAAGCTTTGCCGTGATGCAGTCCATGTGTTTGGGAATGATGCCGCGCACGAGGACCTGGCCGCCGCAGGCGGCGACGGCCGCCATGTAGGTGCCGGCTTCGATCTGGTCGGGAATGATGGCGTAGCTGCCGCCGTGCAGCTTGTCCACGCCGAAGATACGAATGGTGTCGGTACCGGCACCCTTGATGTCAGCACCCATGGAGTTTAAGAAGTTGGCAAGGTCAACGATGTGCGGTTCCTTGGCGGCATTTTCAATGACGGTGGTGCCCTCGGCGAGCGCGGCGGCCATCATAATGTTCATCGTTGCACCGACGGAGACCACGTCGAGATAAATGTTCGCGCCCTTCATGCGCCCGCCGTCGGCCTTGGCGCAGATAAAGTCGCCCTCGCGTACCTCAGCGCCCATGGCAACAAAACCCTTGACGTGCTGGTCAATCGGGCGAACACCGCCAAAGTTGCAGCCGCCGGGCATGGAGACCTCCGCCTCGCCGAAGCGGCCGAGCAGCGCGCCAATGAGATAGTAGGAGGCGCGGATCTTGTGGGCAAGCTCTTGCGAGACCTGCGTGGTGGAAATGTGGCGGCAGTCGATCTCGACGCTGCTGCGGTTGAGAAAACGGACATTCGCGCCGAGCTGCTCCAGAATCTTGAGCAGCGCGGTCACGTCGGAAATCTGGGGAATATTTTCAATGCGGCAGACGCCGTCGACCAGAAGAGCGGCGGGAATGATGGCGACCGCGGCATTTTTTGCGCCGCTGATGCGCACTTCACCAAAGAGCGGGTGACCGCCCTGAACGATGTATTTCGTCATAAGAACTCCTTAGCAAGAGAGGGTGAGACTTCTATTTATAATTTGGAAAAACAGCAGGAAAAGAACCGTCTGTTTATGGTATTCACATAATACATCTACAGTATACCAAAAAAAACAGAAAAAGCAATGCTGCGCGGTAAGAAATTGGAAATGCGGGAAAAAAGATTTTATTCTTTCGTGATCTCGCCGGTTTTGCAGTTTACATAATAGCAATTAACGTCCGTGGAGATACGCCATACGCTTTGCAGCCGCAGCGGAGAAGCGGCAGACGACTGGAGCAGGTATCCCGTGTCGAGCGCGCAGATCTCTGTACACACAACGCCGGAGGTGCTGCAATAATCAAGAAAGCGCACGAGCGCATCGACCGCGTCGATGCCGTCAATGCGGCGGCCTTCGGTAAGCTCCGGCAGAAACGTGCCGGAAACGCCGGTAAGCGCGCCGTCGGAAAAAGTGAGCGTCAGCGCGGCGTTGAAAATAAGCAGGCCGTCTGTGCTGCGTACCCCTGTGATGCTGCCGCTGCCATCGGAGAGCTGAGAGGGCAGTTGGGCGTAGCCAAAGGATTTGAAGAGCTGGTGAGCAAAGATTTCCGGATCTTCAACGGGGCGGGAGAGCAGCGCGTCAACTGTGCCGCCGGAACGAATGGAACAGGATCCCAATTCGCCCGTAAAGCGGCTCACGCCGCCGGAGTCGCTGCGCTCGGCACTGCCGAGCAGGGCGGAGGCAAAGTCGGCTTCGCGCGCAGGGCCACGCTCAAAGGAAAGGGAAAGGGGCGAACTTATCTCCGGCAGCAGCGCGCGGTCAAAGGTAACACCGCTGCGCTCGAAAAGCTCGCAGAGCTGCTCGATGCGGCGCTCGTTCGCACCGCGCTCCTCTGCGCGGCGGCTGAGCAGCAGAACGAGGAGAAACACATTGACAAGCAGCAGAATGACGATGACGATGTTTTTGAGCCGCGAGGTTCTCATGTTCGGGCGTCCTTTCTCAGAGAGTCAGTCGGCAAACCAGCCGACGCCGACCGTGTCTGTGCCGCGCTCATCGTAGCAGACACGCAGCTCGGCGTTGAGGTATTTGTTGACTGCAATGGCTGCGGCCTGCCGAATGGGCAGCAGCAGCGCGGGAGAATCGGTGAGGGTGTAGCTGCGGCAGTGGAGCATAAAACTCGTGATAGTTTGTCCCTCTATGGCCACATATGCGGCGTGAGTACCGTCAGAGAAGCGCAGCGGTGTACCGTTTACGGCATAGTCAAAGGTGACGGTACAGCTTTTGCTGCCGCCTTCGTAGCCGCTCAAATACAGCTCTGCATCGCCGATGGTGTCGCGCAGCAGCGTAAAGACCAGACGCTGTGCGCCTGCGATGGCTTCAAGCGGGGTAGGTTTTCCGGCTGAAGCGGCGGCAACATAGTAGATCGAGCCGGCTTCGGCACTGTCCGCACCCTGATAGGTGACAGTGCCGTCTGGCGGAATGCGCAGCGTGCCGTAGACCTCCTTGATGACGGTGTTGCCGGAAGAATCGGTGTAACCGCTTTCCGTATGAGGGTTGAATTCGGCAAGGCGCAGAAACGCTGCCTGATCGGTGAGCGCATTGCTTGCGGAGAGCGCATAGCGCTGCGGCGGATCGCTGAAAATGAGCGTGTAGGGCGAGAGGTTGGCAAAATCACCGGAGAGAGAGAAAGCAAAATCGGTTCCGTTGCCGTCGAGCGCAGCGAGCGCTTCGCGCAGCGCGGTGCTGCTCACGCTTGTTTTGCTGAAGAAAAAGCCCTGATCCGTATCCTGCAAATAGAGCGTTGTACCGCTTTCTGCAGGGTAGAGCAGCAGACGGGTGACGTGCATGAGCGACGATTCCGGCGCGTCGGCGACACCGAGGATTTTACTGAGAACATTGAGCGGCGTCGGCGTTTCCAGGTCGAGATAGATGCTGCTGGCATGCAACGCGGCGAGGAGCTTCTCCCCGCTGCACGCCTCGTAGACGCCGGCGGAATCGAGCGCCTCGCTGAAAAACGCACCGGCAAGCTCAAAATCAGCATCAAGCGTTGTGATGGCGCTGAGTCCGTAGCGGGCGTATTCGTTCGTAAACGCTACGCGCACAGGGAGGGCAAGCTCTGTCAGATCGGTGGCGACGCTGGTTTCCGCCGATGTGTCGCCCGCGAGCCAGTCCTGTGCAAGCTCATAGGGCGTCCTTCCTGCAAGGTCGCCGACAAGCGGCGTCTGGACGAGAAGAAACACGGCGGAAACGGTCAAGACGGCAATTGCGGCATTTTGCAGGTGGCGCACCGAATTGGCGTTCTTATTCATGGCTTTCCTCCCCGCCGATGGGCTGCGTGATGGGAAGCTCCAGTCTTACCGTCGTGCCGGGACCGGGGCGGTCGACGAGAGTGAGCGTGCCATGGTGGCGCTGCACGATCTCCGTTGCGATGGAAAGGCCGAGACCCGTGCCGCCGGATTCGCGCGAGCGCGCCTTGTCGACGCGGTAGAAACGCTCGAAAATGCGGGAGCGGTCGGCCTCGGGAATGCCGATGCCGTCGTCCGCGACTTCCATCCAGACGGTTTCGCCCTCGCTGCCGGCGGTGACGCGGATATGGCCGCCGTCGGGCGTGTACTTCACGGCATTGCTGAGGACATTGAGCATGACCTGCTCGATGCGGCCGCGGTCGCCCATGATGAGCGGCAGAGTTTCACTGTAATCGTGCGTGAGCGCGTGCTTGTGGCGGCGCGCTTCCAGTTCGGTCGAGCGGAGAACGGCATCGATGGCGGCGGAGAAGGGAAAACGCGCCATGTTCATCTCGCTGCGTCCGGAGTCAAGGCGCGAGAGCGTCAGAAGATCCTGCACGATGTGGGTCATTCGGTCCGTTTCGCTGATGACAACGTCGAGAAAGTCATTCTCTGTCTCGCGGCTGAGATCATCGCCCGCCTCCCGAATGGTCTCGGCATAAGATCGGACATTGGTGAGGGGGGTTCGCAGCTCGTGGGAAACGTTGGCGACGAACTCCTTGCGGCGCTCCTCGGTTTTGCGCTGCTCGGTCACGTCATGCAGCACGATCAGAACGCCGCCGCTTTCCTCGTCGGAAAAAGGCGCAAAGTAAAGCTCCACGCTGCGCTCACCGACGGAAAGTTCCCCTTCCACATAGTCGCTGCGCTGCATGGTGATGACATGGGAAAACGGGCAGATGGACTCGAAGAGCTCGCTGTAAACGCATTCGTCCGCCGTGCGGTTCAAAAGCTCGCAGGCGGCGGGATTGCAGTGAATGAGGCGGCCGCTGCCGTCATAGGCGACCACGCCGTCGCTCATGTGGAGAAAAAGGGTATCAAGCTTGTTGCGTTCGTTTTCCACGGCCTCCAGCGTAGAGTGCAGCACGGACGCCATGTCGTTGAACGTGGTGGTCAGAACGCCGATCTCGTCCGTCGATTCGACGGAAAGCGTTTCATTGAAGTCACCGGTCGCAATGCGTTCGGCGCCCTCGGTCAGCTTTTCGATGGGGTCGATCATGGTTTTGGCGAGCAGGAATGACAAAAGCACAGATACGAGAAGGCCGACGAGCAGTGCTTGCAGGATAATGAACAGCAGCTCGGAGTTCAGCGACGAGACGGTGGTGCGGCTGTCGCGGATATAAATGATGAAGCTGTTGTCACCGCCGGAGATGGGAATGGCGACGTCCATATAGCTTGCGGCAAGGTCACTGTGGTCGCCGACCTCTCCGTTGCGCGCGGTGAGGATATTTTCCGTCTGCTCCAAAAGCTCGCCATCGTCGTTGCTTGAGGAGAGCACTTCGCCGCTGCGGCCATCGAGAATGTAGTAGTTGCGGTTGCGCGAGTCGATGCTCAGCGTGCCGGAGTAGGCCTCAAGCATGGCTTGCAGGCGCACAGCGCCGTCCTCCTGCGCGGCCTCTTCGCGCAAAGAGCTGACAAACGCGGCATTGGATTCGCCGAACACCTCGCTCATCTGCGCATAAAAATCATCTATGTAGAAATTCGTGACGCTGGTCATCAAAAACGCGCCCACCACCGCCATCAGCGAGGTGACGAGCAGCAGCATGATCATCACGAGTTTCATGTGCAGGCTGCGGAACATAGCAGGAAACTCCTTTCCCCGAAGAGTGCGCGCAATTTACGCTTGCGCGGAGAAATAATAGCCCACGCCGCGGCGCGTGAGAATGTAAACGGGCGAAGCGGGGTTATCCTCGATCTTTTCCCGCAGGCGGCGGACGGTGACATCCACCGTGCGCGCATCGTCGCCGACGTAGCCGTAGTTCCAGACCTGTTCCATGAGGTCGACACGCGAGAAAACCTTGCCGGGGTGGCTTGCGAGGAATGTCAAAAGCTCGTACTCGCGCTGCGTGAGGTCGATAGGGACACCGTTTTTGCGCACCTGAAAGCTGTCGGTGTTGATGGTGATGCCGCCGCCGGCGCTCATGGCACTGTCCTCCGCGGCGGGCGCGGAGAGCATCGCCGTGCGGCGAATGTTTGCCTTGACGCGCGCGAGCAGCTCGCGCATGGAAAAAGGCTTGGTGATATAGTCGTCTGCGCCGATCTCAAGGCCGAGGATCTTGTCCTCTTCCTCTTCGCGCGCGGTCAGAATGATGACGGGGACGTTATCCCCCTCTTCGCGCAGGGCGCGGCAGACGTCAAAGCCCATCATCTTCGGCATCATCACGTCGAGCAGAATGAGGTCGGGCTTTTTTTCGCGCGCCATGGCGAGACCTGCCTCGCCGTCGTAAGCCTCCAGCGTATCATATCCCGTGCGCTGGAGGTTGAAACGGATAATATCCACAATGTTCTTTTCGTCCTCCACGATAAGGACGGTCTTTTTCTGTTCCATCAGTTTTCATTCTCCTCTTTCTCTTTTTGCGCTGTGCGCAGGGCGTGGACCTTGAGGATACCGCAGACGGTCTTCGCATCTTCAATCTCGCCGCGCATGACGCGTGCGAGCATGTCGGAAAACGGCGTGCGGCAAAGCTCTAAAAATTCGTCCTCGTCCGGATGCTGCGCGCCGAAGGCGAGCCCCTCGGCAAGGTACAGGTGCAGTACCTCGCTGTAACAGCCGGGGGAGACAAGGAGCTTGCCGAGGTCGATCATTCGGGCGGGCGTCGCACCGGTCTCTTCTTTCAATTCGCGCAGCGCGGCTTCGCGGGGATCTTCGCCGCGCTCGAGCTTCCCAGCAGGGATCTCCTCAAGCACACGGGAAAAAACATAGCGGTACTGCTTCACGGTGAGTATATTGTCGTTTTCGTCGAGGGCGACGATCGCGACGCCGCCGGGGTGATCGGCGACCTCGCGCACGCTTTTTCTGCCGTTCGGCAGGAGCACGTCGTCGCGGTAAATATGTAAGATCTTTCCCTCGTAGATCGTTTCGCGGGAAAGTCTGCGTTCGGTCAGATCCATGGTAAAACTGCCTCCTCAGTGCGGCGGGACGCCGCCAGAGCATGATATAGATATTAAAATTATAGCACGGCGGCGGGCGGAATTCTACTATAAAATAAAGCAAGCGGGCAGAATGGAGGTGCGGGGCGATTTTTTCGTTTGTTACGTTTTTGTGACAGCCCTTGTGCTGGGCAAAAAAGTATGCTAAACTACTATCCGAACGCAAAGGAGGCGATGTGCCGTGGCGGAGAAAAAGGGAATCAAGGTCGTGGCACAGAACCGCAAAGCGTTCCACGATTATTTTGTCGAAGAGCGCTATGAGGCGGGCATCGAGCTCAAGGGCACGGAGGTCAAGTCCATCCGCGCCGGAACGCTGAATTTGAAGGACAGCTATGTCATCATCAAAAACGGCGAGGCAAATGTCCTCTCGATGCACATTTCCCCCTACGATAAGGGCAATATCTTCAACCACGACCCGGATCGGCCGAAAAAACTCCTGCTGCACAAGCGCGAGATCAATAAGCTTTACGCGCTCGTCAAGCAGGACGGCTACGCGCTCGTCCCGCTGAGCGTCTACTTCAAGGACGCGCGCGTGAAGATCGAGGTCGGCGTGTGCAAGGGCAAGAAAAACTACGACAAGCGCGAGGACGCCGCAAGACGCGACGCAAAGCGCGAGATGGACCGTGCGATGAAGGCGCGGAGATAAGGAGAAGAAAGATGGCAAATCCTATTGTGACCATTGAAATGGAAAGCGGCGCGGTGATGAGCGGTGAGCTCTATCCCGAGCTTGCGCCCAACACCGTCAACAACTTCATCGCGCTGGCAAATTCTGGCTTTTACGATGGTGTGGTGTTTCACCGCGTTATCCCCGGTTTTATGATCCAGGGCGGCGACCCGGACGGCAACGGCACGGGCGGCCCCGGTTACGAGATCAAGGGCGAATTTTCCGCCAACGGCTTCAAGAACGATCTCAAGCACACGCTTGGCGTTCTCTCCATGGCACGCACGATGATCCCCGACAGCGCGGGCAGCCAGTTTTTCATCATGGTGGCCGACGCGCCGCACCTCGACGGTCAGTATGCCGCCTTCGGCAAGATCACCGAGAACGCGCAGGCCGCGGTGGACATTTCGCGCGTGAACCGCAACATGTTCAACGACATGCCGAAAAAGCCGCAGGTCATCAAGTCCATCCGCGTGGATACGCAGGGCGTTGACTATCCTGCACCGGAGAAGATGTAATTTCATTTCCTTTTGCTTTCGCATACCTGACGGGTTTTCCGTATTCGCGGCGCACTTGTCGTGCGCCGCTCACATGGGGGCGTACCGGTTTCGACGGGGGTGTGGAGGCAGGATAAGCGGGCAGAGGCGCCTGACCTCTATAAAACGGGTAACTTATAAATTAAAGAACAACAACGAAGTTGCTCTCGCTGCCTAAGTAGGCGGCCGTCTGAACCGGAGAGGCCACGGGCCGGGGAAGGCGTCGTAAACGTGGCGTCCGTGAGGCGGGAAAGAGTTGACCTGCCCACGCATCATGACTCTACTGAAGCGTAAGGTCTGTCAGGTGTCCTTGCGCGGAGGGAATGTTTAAATCCTGACTGCGCCCGGAGAAAGTCCTGTTAAAGTGCTTTCGGACGCGGGTTCGACTCCCGCCGCCTCCACCATAAGTCTCGCCGTGATTTTAGTCAAATTGCGGCGGGCTTTTTGCGTTGACACATTGATGTTTGAATTGGACAGGGAAGTGTATTGTATGAAAAAAGTTCTATCGGTATCAATAAAGACAATCATCTTTTTTGTGGGTTGGGCCATATGCGTATCGGTTATCCCGATACCGGATACAGCAAGTGCGGTGATCTGGAGATTTTGGGCAGAACTGATCCCGCTTTTGTCCGTTATTGCGATCACATTTATTTTCTGGCTGGCAGATCAGAAAAAGATACGATTGCATCTGACCGGAAAGCCTGTTTATAACGTCATATTGGGCGGTGTAACAGGGGCGATTTGGCTGGGGGCATCTGTTGGCATCTTGTCTATTATCGGAGTTGTACAGATAGAGGGCAAAAATCAAATTGATATGCTGTGGTTGTGGCTGATTTCGGCTCTTCTCAATACCGCTATGCAGGAAATGCTGGTTCGCGGCTATTTATACCAGATGATAAAAAGTAACGGCAGCATCGCCGCCGCGATTATCGTATCTACGGGCTTATTTACATTTGCGCACGGCGGCGCGTTTGAGGCAGGGATCCTTCCTGTGCTCAATGTCATCACAATGAGCCTTTTTATGACGGCGGTTTTGGAATACACGGGTTCCTTGATCGCGCCGATCGTGATCCATTTTTTGTGGAACGGTGTGGGCGCGATCATTCTGGGAGGAGTCTCTCTGGCGGAAGATTATCCTCACTTGTTTGATATGACGATTCACGGCAATCCGATTCTGTCCGGCGGCAGCTGTAAAATCGAAGGTAGCATCATTGTGCTTTTTATGAATCTGGCGTTCTTGATTGGATTTGTGGCCGCAAAAAAAGAGAAAGGATCGGAATAGATAGTATCCGATTTGCTGCAATGAAGAGCAGCTTAATGATTTTCGACAGGCATGCGAATTTGAAGTACAAGTATGTGTCGAGAAATTTTTGGTGTAGAGGATACTATGTGGATACTGTGGGACGCAATAAAAAGATCATAGCGGAGTATATTCGAAACCAACTGGAGGAGGACTATGCCGCAGATCAGATCAGCACCAAAGAATATGTAGACCCGTTTACGGGTGACAAGGATAAGAAGGCATAAAAAGGCAGCCGCTTGAAGCGGCTGCCTGAAATGGTAATGCGGTGTCAAACCTTCAACGCCCCTTTTAGGGGCTGCGGTCGTAATAGCCTCTTTTAGGGGCAGGTCAAACCACCAGTTTACTGGTGGTTATGTTTTTCAGGCATCAAGCACGATGCGCGTGCGCTCCATCACCACAACGAGGACGGGGATGAGAATGAGCTGCAAAATGATACCGGGGAGGGCCATCGTGACCGCACCGGAGAGGAACATTGTAAGGTTGAAGGTCGTGCTGCGAAGACCCGCGAGCAGGAACTGTACAAGCCCCCACACGAGACGGCCTGCAAGCATCGCGGTGATGAGGGAGAGGTAGATGCGGCCGCCGCGCCCATTGAGTTTACGGTACAGCCAGCCCGACACCGCGCCGTAGGTTGCCATTTCAAAGGCCATGGGGATGGCGACCCAGATCGGCGGCATACCGAACATCGAGCGCAGCAGGGGAGAGAGGAAGCCGACCGCAAGACCCCACGGCCAGCCGCACAAAAAGCCGCACAGCAGCGCGGGAATGTGCATGGGGCAGAGCATCGAGCCGATCTCGGGGACTTGGCCGGTCAAAAACGGCAGTACCATCGCAAGGGCGAGGCAGAGCGCGGAATAGGTGAGCTTTCTCACAGCGGAGGAATTGCGGGTGAAAATGGCGGCGTGATCCATGAACTATTTCTCCGTTTCTTTCAGCAGCGCGCGGCGCTGTTTGTGTCAATGCGGGAATCTTACCAAAAATGTAGGGGGCTGTCAAGGCTTGCTCCCTTGCGCGAAACGGCAAAAGATGCTATCATCAGCATGACTTTTTGAAAAGGGGGCAGTACCGCCATGAACGATCGTTCCCCGGAGTATATCCGTCCGCTCCTTGCGCGCATTGACCGTCTGATGGCGGAACGGGAGCGTGTGCTCGTCGCCATCGACGGCGGCAGTGCAAGCGGCAAAACGACGCTGGGAGCGCTGCTGCAAAGCATTTACGCCTGCCCCGTTTTCCACATGGACGATTTTTTCCTCCGCCCCGAGCAGCGCACGCCGGAGCGGTTTTCAGAGCCGGGCGGCAATGTCGACCGCGAGCGCTTTTTGTCGGAAGTCCTGCTGCCGCTGCGCGAGGGGAAGACGGTCGACTACCGCCGCTTCGACTGCAAGACCTTTACCATCGCCCCACCGAGCAGGATCGAGCCGGGAAGGCTCAACATCATCGAGGGCGCCTATGCCATGCACCCCGATCTTGCACCGTACTATGACCTTACAGTGTTTCTTGCCGTTTCGGCAGAAAAACAGCGCGAGCGCATCCTCAAACGGAATGCGCCCGCGCAGGCAGAGTTGTTTTTCGATCGCTGGATCCCCTTCGAGCAGCGCTATTTTGCGGCGCTCAATGTGCCCGAGCGCTGCGATCTGACGATTTTTCTCGACGATCAGACGAGTGTGCCGTAAGGCGCGATGCCGAGCATGTACTCGACTCCAATGGCCACGAGCACCACGAGCAGCGAGATGATGAAGCCGTGCAGCATCGGCTTTGCGCCGGACTTGCACAGGTCGGCAAAGCTCGTGTTGAGACCGATGGCGGCAAGCGCTGCAACCATCAGGAACTTGCTGATGCTCTTGAGCGTAGCGGCGAGACCCGCGGGGATGACGCCGACGCTGCACAGAATGGACATTGCAAGAAAGCCAAGGATGAACCAGGGGAAAACGGACTTCATGTTGACCTTGACGCCATGGTCGCCGCTCTGTGCGGCGGCCTTTTGCTTTAGACGAATGCTGATGGCGGCGAAGACCAGCACCGTCGGGATGATGGCAAGCGTGCGCGTCAGCTTGACCATGGTGGCAAAGTCGCCCGCGGCTTCGCTGAAGGCGTAGCCCGTCGCCACGACGCTCGACGTATCGTTGACCGCCGTGCCGGCCCACAGGCCGAAGGCTGCATCGGAAAGGCCCATCGCACGGCCGAGCAGCGGGAAGACGACGACCATGATCGTATCAAAGAGGAACGTTGCCGACATGCCGTAGGCGATGTCCATATCCGTCGCCTCGATGACGGGCGCGATGGCGGCGATGGCGCTGCCGCCGCAGATGCCCGTGCCCGCGTTGATGAGGCTGCTCGTTCTCCAGTCAAGCCCCAGCGCCTTGCCAATCACATAGCCGAGGCCGAAGCAGGTTGCAAGCGTGAAGAGCATGACGGTGAGCGAGAATTTGCCGACCGTGAGGACGGTCGTGATGTTGAGACTCGCGCCGAGCAGAATGATGGCGAACTTGAGGATCTTCTTCGAGGTGAACTTGATGCCGGGCCTGGTCTTTTCGTTCGGTGCGTAGAAGCGGTTGACGATCATGCCGATGAACATGGCGATGACCGACGCGCCGATGAGGTGCAGCCCCGCGGATTCCTCCAGCTGCTCCAAAAGCTTTGCCGCCACGGCGATGGCAAGCGCGATGGCGCAGCCGGGCAGCATTTTTTTTGCGGTTTCGATGAATTTCATGGTGTATTTTTCTCCTCCAAAGCTTGTTGCTGCTGTATTATATCATTGACTTGTGATATAATACAGTTATAAATAAGAATATCTTGATTCCTGTTTGTTATTGACGGAGGAGGGGGAAGAATGGATCAGCGGCTTGAGACCTTTTTGACCGTATGCAGCACCATGAACTATCGCAGGGCGGCGGAGCGGCTGCACCTGACGCAGCCCGCCGTGACCAAGCAGATCCAGGCACTTGAAGCGCTGTACGGCGTGCGCCTTTTTGCCTACGACAGCCGAAAGCTCAGAAAAACGCCGCAGGGAGAAACGCTGGAGATCTACGCCATCAGCCAGTGCTATCAGGACGAGGAGCTGCGCCGCGCGCTCAGGCGGCAGGAAAAGACGAGCCTGCGCATCGGCGCGACGAAATCCATCGGCGACTATATTCTGCCGCCGCAGATCAGCCGATTTCTCAAAGAACCGGACAACGAGCTGTTTTTTACCGTGGACAATACCGCGCATCTGCTTGCCCAACTCGAGGGCGGAGAGCTTGACTTTGTCGTGCTTGAGGGTATTTTTGACAAGAGCCGGTACGAGAGCTTCCTGCTGCGCGATGAGCCTTATATCGGTATTTGCGCGAAAGACCACCCCTTTTCGGGGCGCGAGGTAACGATGGACGAGCTTTTTTCCGAGCGGCTCATCCTGCGCGAGCCGGGCTCCGGCACACGAAATATCCTCGAACGAGAGCTCCAGCAGTGCGGCTACACGATCGAGGCATTTCGCGCCAATGTCTGCATCAGCAGCTTCAAGCTCATCCGCCACCTGGTCAGCGAAGACTGCGGCGTGAGCTTTCTCTATGAGGCGGTGGTCAAAGATGATACGCAGTTTGGGCGTTTTTCCTGTCCGCCGCTCACGGGCGTGCACGAGCTGAATGTCGTCTGTCTCAAGCACACAGATGCACCGACGCTTGCCCACCGATTCCTTGATGTGTAAGTGAAAAAAGAGAGACGCCGAGGGCGTCTCTCTTTTTTATTGCGCTTGTTCCAGCTTGAAAACCGAAGGGATGATCTTCCCATCCTTACATTCCAGCACGCCGTAGGTCGGCCTGTGGGGATCGCCGATCGAGCCGGGATTGAGCAGCATCGGCCGTGCCGACGCGTCCACGAGTGGCACGTGCGTGTGACCGAAGAGCAGAAGATCGGCGTTCTGCTCCAGCGCACGGTACTGCGCGCGCAGCAGCCCCGTCTTCACGCCCATCGTGTGTCCGTGCGCAATGAGCACGCGGTGATCGTCTAAGATGAGCACGCGCTCGAGCGCCTCAAAGCGACCAAAGTCACAGTTGCCCGGCACCTGCTCGAGCGGCAGGCGGGGGAAAAGCTCGTGCAGCTCCTCTGCGTCGCGCCAGCAGTCGCCAAGGTGAATGATGCCGTCCGGCTTCTCACGCTCCACGGCGCGCACCATATTGTCCACATTGCCGTGGGAATCGGATAATACAAGGTACTTCATCGCGCTCACAGGAACTTGTCGAGTTCACGCTCGACCTCGGGCATTTTCTTGACCTGCGGCTTATCGATGCGATAGCCGCCCTTCACGACCATATCGAGCGTGCGCAGCGCGCTCGGACTTTTGAGCGGGTCGTCCGTGCAGACGATGAGATCAGCCTGCTTGCCGACTTCGACGCTGCCGGTCACATCGCCGGTGCCCGCGAGACGCGCGTTCAGCTTCGTTGCGCTGTAGAGCGCGAAGGCAGGCGTCACGCCGCAGTATTTGACAAAGTGGTTCAGCTCGCGCCACATGTCGTAATGCGTGATGTAGGGGCAGCCCACGTCCGTGCCGAGACCGACGGGCACGCCGGAAGCAAGGTTTGCTTTTGCCAGCGCGATGATGCCGTCGAAGACGATCTTGCCGTTTTCCTGCTGCTCGTAGGTCGCGTGCGAGATGCTGCGGTCGAAGAGCGCATAGGGAAGGGCGGGGGAGATGGTCGAGATCTGGAAGGCGCCGCGCGCTTTGAAGAGGTCGAGCATCTCCTGCGTCGGCTGCGCGCCATGCTCGATGGAATCCACGCCGTTTTGCAGCGCGACGATCACACCCTCGGGGCATTCAACGTGCGCCGCGACGAGCATGCCGAGAGAATGTGCCTTGTCGCACGCGGCCTTAACGAGCGCGGGGGGCATGCGCAGCACGCCCGGCTCGCCCACGACCTCGGCGTCCAGCACGCCGCCGGTGATCATCAGCTTGATGAGGTCGGGCTTGTCCCCGGCAATCTTCTCGACGAAGGCAGCGGCTTCCGCCGCTGTATGCGCCTCATAGGCGAGCGAGCCTGCCATGTGTCCGCCGGGGACGGAGACTGCCATATTCGAGGCCAGCACGCGCGGGGCGAGAATTCTACCCGCCGCCGCGAGATCGCGGATGCGCGTGTCGTAATCCGCCACGCCGCCGACTGTGCGGATCGTCGTCACGCCGGAGAGCAGCTCGGTTTTGGCATAACCCTCGCACAGATTGACGCCGATCTTGTTCATCAAGCCGCAGGAGGTGATGAGTTTCACGAGTTTTTTCGGGTCGCTTGCCTTTTTCTTCGGCTTGCCCGAAGCAGGGAGGTGCACGTGCATATTGATGAGACCCGGCAGCACATACCTGCCGCCGAGGTCGACGGTTTCATAGCCTGCGGGGATGTGCTGCGCGTCGGTAATTTCGGCGATCTTCTCGCCGTCGATGCAGACGGCCTTGCCCATCTGCGGCTCCATGTGCTCAGAGCTGTCTAAGATCACGCAATTCGTCAGCGCGTATCGTTTGTTGTTTTGATACATCGGTGAGTCTGCCTTTCTGGATTTATCGGACCTGACCGCTGCCGGTGATGACATATTTGTAGGTGCTCAGCTCATCAAGACCCATCGGCCCGCGCGCGTGGAGCTTCTGCGTCGAAATGCCCATCTCGCAGCCAAGGCCGAACTCGCCGCCGTCGGTAAAGCGGGTGGAAACATTGACATACACTGCCGCGCTGTCGACTTCGTCGACAAAGCGCGCCGCAGCGTCCTTGTTTTCCGTCACGATGCAGTCGCTGTGGTGCGTGGAGTGCTGCTGGACATGCGCGATGGCGGCATCGAGATCGTCCACGACCGCCACGGCGAGAATGTAGTCGAGAAATTCCGTGTCGAAGTCGCGTTCTGTTGCACTTGTGCCGGGAATGATCTCCGCTGCGGCCTCATCAAGGCGCAGTTCCACAGGGGCGAGACCCGCTGCCTTGCGCTCGTCGACGAGCGCGGTGCGGAGCTTGGGCAGAAATTCCTTCGCCACTGCCCGGTGAACGAGACAGACCTCCTCCGCATTGCAGACGGACGGACGGCTTGTTTTGGCGTTCACAATGATCTTTACCGCCATGTCAAGGTCGGCGTCCTTATCAACATACACATGGCAGATGCCCGTGCCGGTCTCGATGCAGGGAACGGTTGCATTTTCGACGCAGGCGCGGATCAGCCCCGCGCCGCCGCGCGGGATCAGAAGATCGACAAGGCCGTCCGCCGTCATCAGCGCCTGTGCGCTCGCGTGCGTCGTGTCCTCGACGATGTTGACGATATCGGGGTCGCCGCCGACGGATTCGATGCCAGCCTTGAGCGCTGTGACGATGGCGTGGGAAGAACGGTACGCCTCCTTGCCGCTGCGCAGCATGCACACATTGCCGCTCTTGATGCACAGCGCTGCTGCGTCTGAGGTGACATTCGGGCGGCTTTCATAGATGATGGCGACCAGACCGAGCGGCACCTGCCGCTTGGTGATGGTCATGCCGTTGGGGCGGGTGAACTGCGCCAGCGCGCGCCCCACATGGTCGGGCAGCTCCGCCGCCTCGCGGATCCCATCTGCCATCGCGTGAATACGCGCTTGTGTCAGTGCGAGCCGGTCGAGCATGACATCGGAGATGCTTCCCCTTGCAGCGTCCATATCCTTTTCGTTTTCGCGCAGAATGTCAGCCTGATTTGCTTCAAGACTTTCTGCCATGGCGAGCAGCAGACGATTTTTTTCCTCTGCATTTGCGCTGCGGATGCTGCCCCAGGCAGCCTTCGTCTTTTTCAGTAGATCAATGGTCGTCATGTTCAATCCTTCTTTACCGTAAATCTTGTGCCTACGCGCTTGCCGGCGGCAACATCATAGAGAATATCGGGCGTCTGTCCGTTGGCAATGACCATTTCGCAGCCTGCCGCCGTCGCCATCTGCGCGGCGCGGAGCTTGGTCGCCATGCCGCCCGTACCGAGATTTGAGCCACTGCCGCCGCCGAGCGAGATGATATGCTCGTCGATGATGTCTACCGTGTCGATGAGTTTTGCATCGGGGTTCTTGCGCGGGTCACCGTCAAAGAGTCCGTCGATGTCTGAGAGCAGGATCAAAAGATCCGCCTTGACCGTCACAGCCACGATAGCAGAGAGCGTATCGTTATCGCCGATGCCGAACTCTGCGGTGGAGATGGTGTCATTTTCATTGATGATCGGCAGTGCGCCAAGCTCTAAGAGCCGCGCGAGCGTATTGTGGAAGTTCTCGCGGCGGCTGCCGCCCTCTTCAATATCGGGCGCGGTGATCAAGAGCTGTGCAACGGTGTGGTTATACTCCGTAAAGAGCTTATCATAGGTGTACATCAGCTCGCACTGGCCGACTGCGGCGGAAGCCTGCTTGGTCGGCACGTCCTTTGGCCGCTCGCGCAGATTCAGCTTGCCAAAGCCCATCGCAATGGCGCCGGAGGAAACGAGAATGATCTCGTGTCCCATGTTTTTCAGGTCGCTTAAAACCTTGCACAGCCTTTCCATGCGCTGAATGTTGAGTCGCCCCGTGGGGTGCGCCAGTGTGGAGGTGCCAACCTTAACGACGATCCTCATATCATGATCCCTCCGATCGAAAGACGGGCGCGCATACGGCGCGCGTCTGGAATTTGCCTATGATTATACCGCGCGCATCACGCTTTTGCACTAATTTTTTACAATTTTACAGTAAATAAGCGTATCTGCATAAAAAAAGAAGGTGCACCGGCGGCGCACCTTCGCAATATGACGGATTTCCGGTCAAAACGGCTTTCTGGCGACCTCGAGGATCGTGTCAAGCATGCCCTGGATCTGCGGCGTGATGACCTTGTTTCTGTGGTAGAGCACCTGCCGCCACTGGCTCATCTGGCAGTCTGCCACGGGAATGATGGCAAGGTTGCCCTTATGAATGCTCATTTTTGCCGTGTAGCGCGGCAGCACAGAGAGAAACTCCGGATTCTCGCGAATGAGCTTGAGCGCGAGCGTATCGCTTTCAAGCGCCAGGAACGGCTCCACGCTCAGGTCCTGGCGCGCAAGTTCGCGGTCGAACTGGTCGCGGTAGGGGTTGCCATGGTTCATCAGAATGAACGGGTGGTTCACAAGGTCGGCAAGACGCACGTCCGCGCGGGTGGAGAGGGGGTTTCTCGTATTCGTTACGATGACCACGTCCTCCTGCGCTTCGAAGACCTTGACGAACTGCGTGTCAAAGATCTGCTCGTCAAGCGTGTAGATCATGTCAAGCTCGTTTTTGATCAGCATTTCCGTGATTGTGGCAATGTTGCCTGCGTGCAGTTCGATCTGCACGTGCGGGAAACGCTCGTGATAGAGCGGCACAATATCGGAAAACGAGGCGGTGAGCAGAGAATTGAGCGTGCCGACGCGCACCGTGCCGCTGAGCTCGGAGTCCGCCGAGGCGAACGCGCTCGCCCGCGCGATGGCACTCACCACGTCGCGCGCGTAGGAGACAAAGTCCTTGCCGTACTGTGTGATGGAAACGGTTTTGCCGATGCGGTCAAAGAGCTGCACGCCAAGCTCGCGCTCAAGCTGCTGAATCTGCACCGTGACGGCGGACTGCGAGTAATCCAGCGCTTCCGCTGCGCGGGAAAAGCTCTTGAGCTCGGTGACTTTTAAAAACGTGACCAGATTGCGGACTTCCATAAGGCCCTCCGATTCAAATTTTGTAATGCTTTTTCAAAAATATATTAGTGCTGTCTCTTATACACATCTGACGCTGCCGACGATAAGGCTC
>ENA-UALO01000084-UALO01000084.1-human-gut-metagenome-genome-assembly--contig:-NODE-84-length-40116-cov-8.460623_pt1 | contig 40116 bp, 41 predicted proteins | sample MGYA00243701_ERZ654470 | MGnify/ENA primary metagenome ERZ654470 (study PRJEB26926, sample SAMN06164444) | human gut metagenome | biome: ENVO:00009003; feature: ENVO:2100002; material: ENVO:00002003...
GGTTTTGAGCTGCCGGTTCGTCATTCCTACAGCCTGAAGCACAGCAAATTCACGGCGGCGGGAAAGAATACCGGTCATCATGGCGTTGAAGAAATTTAAGAGTCCCACCAGCCCGATGATAGTAGGAGTAATTTGGCCCTTTAGATTTGAGCGAAATTTGAGTATTGAATCAGAAGCGGCCAGATTACTGTTTCGTAAGATTTCACCCAGCTTTATATAAAAAAGAGTGATCACTTCAAACGGAAGTGGTCATTCTTTTTCTATGCCGAGTAACCAGTCTGTCGATACATTTAATGCTTCCGCAATGATAGGAAGCTCAAAGTCAGGGACAAGGCGTTTACCGCTTTCAATTCTGCTGATTGCCATTTGGCCCATTTGCAGGCCCGCTACTTGCAGCCTTGCCGCAAGCTGATCCTGTGTCAATTTTGCTTTGGCGCGTGCAGACTTAATCCGCTCGCCGGAGATATTGCATTTGCCGTCTAACGTGTATAGCCGCACCGTGTCGCCCTCTCATAATCATCTTTGACATATTCTTTGCTGACAGTACCACAAATATGAACTATTCTTATAAAAAAGATGATTAAAGAGACCGAGAATACTTCACTTTTTGAGGAGAGAGAAAACCATGAAATGTAAGCATTGCGGAGCTGACAACTTCAACGAATCCAAGTTCTGTTTTCAATGCGGTCAAGAACTGAGCTCGGACGATGTACAGCATTCAGAAGATCCCCCTGTTGATCCGACACATCCTATTTGCAAGAATTGCGGTGCGAGTAACACGGCAGATTTGCCGGCATCGCCATGGCCATGGGCTTCGATGCAGTTGTGGGCATGGCCATTGTGGCCTTCGGCGCCGCCACGGGCTACTCCGGCGCTATGATGAACCCCTTCACCGTGGGCATCGCTCAGGGCATCGCCGAGGTGGTCCCCATGTCCGGCACGGGCTATCGCTTCCTCTGCCACATGGTCCTGCTGGCGGTGGGCTCCGCCCTCACCATCCGCTACGCTCTGAAGGTTCAGGCCGACCCCAGCAAGAGCCTGGTCTACGGCGAGACCGGACACATCACCATGAGCGAGGATGACGTGCAGAATTCCCCCTTCGGCATTCGGGAAAAGCTGGTCCTGCTCATCCTGCTGGGCGGCATCATCGCTGTGGTCTATGGCTGTAAGGCCTATGGCTGGTACTTTGCCGAGCTGTCCGCTGTCTTCGTCATCATGGGCGTCCTCAGCGCCATCGTCATGGGCTGGGGCCCCAACAAGATCGGCGAGCTGTATTCCAAGGGCTTCACCGACATCGCCATGGCCTGTATGATGATCGGCCTGGCCCGGGGCATCCTGATGGTCCTCCAGGCCGGCAACATCATCGACACCGTGGTGTACTACTTCTCTCTGCCCCTGGCCGCCTTCCCCTCCTGGTTCTGCGGCGTGGCCATGCTGGTCATGCAGACCCTGCTGAACTTCTTCATCCCCTCCGGCTCCGGTCAGGCCGCCGCCCTATTCAGCAAAAAGCGGCCCTCGGTTCGGCGTATGCCAAACTGAGGGCCGCTTCTCTTTTTGCTTTTCTGCTTATATGCCCTGCGCCATGAAGCTGCCCATGGACTGTGCGGCTTCATCCTGCTTCTGCCTTGTGGCGTGGGTGTAGGTTCGCGGGGTGAAACCCGCGTCGTAGTGGCCGAGCATCGAGGACACCGTTTTGCATCCGCGCCGTTCTATAGTGCCAACGTTGCGAAGGTGTGTCTGAGATCATGAAATCTGATGTGCGGCACCCCAGCGTCTTTTAGTATTTTCTTGTGCAGGTTTACGACGGAGTCTGGGTAGTACATCTCGCCGGTTGCCGGCGAGGGGAACATGTAGGGATTCTCAGGGTGCTTGCTGTGTTCCGCCATAGCAGGTCGACGGCCTCCTGCGGGATAGATACTCTTCTGACCGAAGTCTCCGTCTTAGGACGGGACAAGGTCAGTCCTCGGTCGGGTTGCGCAGGATCAGGTGCTCCTTGACCGCCCATTCCAAGACGCTATTCAATCAAACCGCGACGGCAAGCTGCTCAAGCTTCGAGCCGCTTTGCCAGAGTGCGCAGTAGATCTCCGTGCATTTCCTGTATTTTGCAAACAGCGAGCGCGCCTTTTCCTCGTCGCCGTAGACCTTCCAAAGCCCCGCGCATTTGAAATTGTTTGCGCGGTGATCGATGAAGCCCTTCACGTCCTCCGGCGGGTAGCTGAGAAACAGCCCTACCTCGTGCGGAAACTCACCGCTCTCGCGGAAGCGGCGGGCGAGACGCGCCACACAGCGCGCAGCTTTCCTCGCCGTAGCCTGCCCGGCGCAGCAGCTCGGATGCCTGCGCGTCACGCAGATCCCGCCGCAGCTCGGCGGGGCGGTAGAGGTACAGGAGCGCCTGCCCCGCCAGAAAGCGGATCGGCAGCAGGCACAGTCCCTTCGGCGACAGCCGCCGGTTCAGCTGCCGGATGTCATCGAGCAATGCCTCGCGATCCTCGCAAGGGCAGGGAAACAGGCTCCCTGTCTTGATGCCTGCGAGCGTCGGCGCGCCCTGACGGATCAGAATATCTTCAGACATTCGCTCTTGCCTCCTTTTCTTCTTTATTACGTTGGTTAGATGCATCTAACTTGTGGGGTTCAGAAAAGCCGCCTTATAAGCGGTCTTCAAAGTGCGCTGCGGATTGGCCTGAAAACGAGAACAGCCGCTGCTTTTCATGCGTTCCCATTGCTTTTATGGTTAAATGCATCTAACTGTTGCACCTATAAGTTACCACAGATCAGCGGGAAATGCAAGCATTTTTCCCCCTTTTCGCAGGCGCGGGATATGAAGGGCGTTTTGCGGAAGATGGAAACCTGAGATTTTACTTGCGCTTCAAATGTGTATTTGGTATAATTATTTCAATTTTTTATATACGCATGCATGATATGCACGGAGGTGAGACACATGTCAGATAACAGAGTAACACTTCTGGGGACGCCCTGTGTCTATCGGGACGGAAAAGAGATCCACTTTCCTTACCGTAAGGCGGAGGGAATATTCTATTATCTGTGCGTGGAGAAGCAGACGAGCCGTGATGAGCTGGTTTCCCTTTTTTGGGGTGCCTGCGATGAAAATACCGGACGAAAGAACCTGCGCCAAGCGCTGTTTCAGATCCGCCGCTGTGTAGGGGACGAGGTCATCGTCCTTCAGGGAAGAAACGACCTGAAAATGAACGAGCGCTTTGGGCTGAAGGTGGACTGGGATGCGCCGGATGCGGAGTTTGCCCTCTCCCGGGGTCGGTTTCTGGACTTCTTTTATCTCAAAGAATGTCCCGAGTTTGAAGACTGGGTCGAACAGAAGCGCGAGCAGCAGCTCGCGCGCAGCCTGAGCTACATCAAGAACCAGATGGCAAACCTCTCCGTTTGCCGGAATACGGAACGGCTGCAGCAGCTCATTGACGTCTGGCAGATGTGGAAGCCATGGGACGAGGAAATGGTCCTCACCGGCATGAAGTGCTTCGCCCAGACGGGCAAGTATGACCTGGGGATACAGCTGTATCAGGAGTACGCCGGCCGCCTTCAGAACGATCTGGATGAAGCGCCCTCCCATCTGGTGGAGCTGATGCAGCAGTCGCTGCTCCACCGCAAAAAGCTCGCCGCCCTCCGCAAGCCGGGGACGCAGGACAGCTTCTTTGGCCGGCTGGAGGAGCTGCAATACATTGACGAGAGGATCTTCTGGTTCTTAAACGAGGACAGCACGCACTCCGTGGTGATTGAGGGCGAAGTGGGCACCGGCAAGACCGAGCTCATGAAGCAGATCCTGAAAATGAACTACGGCACCGATGTTTTGCAGCTGTCCTCCCACTGCTACGGGATCGAGGAAAACTATCCCATGAAGGCGTGGCGCGATATGTTCGTCCAGCTGGAAAATCTGTGCGACATCGGGACCATACAGCTCTCCGAGCAGCATCGCGCCCTGCTCTCGTCCGTGCTGGCGCACGGCGTCAACCTGAGCGGGCACAGCACGGAGGATGTTACCGTGCTGATCAGCGGCGTGCTGGCCATTTTCAAGGAGCTGGTGAGCCGCTGGCGCATCATCATGTATTTCGACAGCCTCCAATGGATGGATTCGGTCAGCCAGCTGCTCATGCAGCGGGTGATGATCGAATTCGGCAACGAGCAGATCTTTCTCGTGGCCGCGTGCCGAACGGGAGAGGAAAAAAGCGTCCGCGGACTGCTGCTTGCGCTGCAGGAGCGCAACCTGATCGACCTGCTGTCGCTCTCGCCCTTTACGGAAGAAGAGACCACCGCCATCACCCGCGAGGTGCTGGGCGCGTCCGAGCAGGATGACGAGGCTGTTCACGGACTGTATCTCCGCACCGGGGGCAACCCCATGGCGCTGATGGAGATGCTGGGCGTCATCCGCCGGGAGGGCTGGGATTCGCACCTTCCTCTGCCGAAAATCGACATGCTGACCCAGCTGCGGCTGGATCGGCTGAATCCGCAGCAGCGGCGGGTGCTGGATGCCATGTCCATCCAGTTTGAGCAGGCCGACATGGAAGATCTGACGCTCCTGACGGGATTTTCGCCGATAGAGCTGGTGGACCTGCTGGAGCAGCTGATGAGGGCCGACCTTGTGGTGGAGCAGCTGTGGAATCGCGGCGCGGTCTATAAGTTCAGGCACCCGTTCTATAAGCACTACGTCTACCAGCACCTGTCCATGGGCAAGCGGCAGCTGTGGCACCGCACCATGGCCGAGTGCTACGACAAAAAGGAAGGAAGACGCTGGTACATCCTGCTGCCCTATACCATTCGGCACTATGAATGCGGCGGTATGCCGGAGCGGGCCGAGGCGCTGCGTCAAAAGATGCAGAATGAGAAGGAAAACTGAAGGCGCTTTCACCCGTCAATGCGCCGGAGCGACAATATAAGAATATAGACTGTGCGGTTTGTACACCGCTTTACAGCTTGCCGAAATGAGGTTCATCCTCGTTTCGGTAAGCTGTTTTTTAACGGGCGATGCGATTTTATTTTACATTTTTTTGCGCCGGATGTTTCCGTTAACGCAATTTTAACGCACCGCGCGTATACTTGAGGTCAAGTTAAACGGAAGAGCACTCCCCGGAAAGCAAATCGACTGTTTGATCGTGAAATATGAAATGGAGGAATGAAAATGACCCCGAATGAACAGCGGATGATGCAGGTCATCGATGAGAACCGCGAAAAGGTCCATAAGATCGCAAAGAAGATCTGGGAATTCAAGGAAGTAGGCTGGGAAGAGTTCCAGTCCTCCGCCCTGCTGGAGAACGCACTGGAGAAGGAAGGCTTTGAAGTCCAGCGCGGTCTGGTCGGCAAGCACCCCAAGTTCGATCAGGAGATCGACATGCCCACCGCCTTCAAGGCTGTGTACAAGGGCAAGGAGGGCGGCCCCGTCATCGGCCTCATGCTGGAATATGATGCGCTGCCCAACGGCCACGCCTGCGGCCACAACCTGATCGCCGCTTCCGGCTTCTCCGCCGCACTGGGCCTGAAGGAAGCCTTCAAGGATATCGGCTCCGTTATCGTTTACGGTACCCCCGCTGAAGAGCTCGAGGGCTCGAAGCACTACATTGTCGAAGCCGGCTACATGGACGAGGTCGACCTGATGCTCGCCAACCACTACGGCGGCAACTGGGGTTCCGAGGTCACCGGTAAGGCCATCGTGTGGCCCACCCACGACAACTGGCTCACCTTCAAGGGGCGCACCGCCCACGCCTCCTCCGCTCCCGAGCAGGGCCGCAGTGCGCTGGACGCGGTGCTCCTCACCTGCACGGCGCTGGAGTACCTGCGCGAGCACATGGTCGAGACGAACCGCATCCACTACATCATCTCCAAGGGCGGCACCGCCGCCAACTCCGTCCCCGATGAGGCAACGCTGAACGTGGAGCTGCGCACCAACGACTCCGCCGAGCTGAACTCCATGATGCGCCGCGTTGACAACATCATCAAGGGCGCCGAGCTGATGACGGAGACCACCGCCATCTACAAGTGGGATGCTCCCTGGTACTGCGCTACCCCCGTGCCCAGCCTGTATCACAACGCTGCTGACTATGCCGCGGATCTGGGCATCGATTCCTCCCGCTTCACCTTCGGCAACCCGCCCAAGGCCTCTTCCGACCTCGGCAGCGTGGCCTACAAGCTCCCCACCGTAGAGATCACCTTCCCCATCGTTCCCGACGGCGAGCCTGTTCCCGTTGGTCACGCGGACGAGACCGCTCTGCTGACCTGCCAGGACTACCCCATCGACCAGTGCATCCTTGCCAGTAAGCTTATGGCGCTCACCGGCCTGCGTATCGCCGGCGATCCCGAGAAGCTCAGCGCCCTGAAGGCGGAGTTTGCCAAGAACTACCGCGAGTGATCCCCCCTGTATTCTCAAGTGAGTGCCTTAACCCACACTCACATGGAATAAAAGAATCGCACAAAAAGAGAGGAGAAAAAACATGTCAGACAATTCTAAGAATCTGTCGTCCACAAAGGACCTGAAGCGAGTCCTTGGCTTCTGGGACCTGATGGCTGTCGGTATCGGCTCCATCATCGGTTCCGGTATCATGTCCCTGACCGGCTGGGGTATTGATGAGACCGGCCGAAGCGTTTGCATCGCGTTCGTCATCGGCGGTATCATTGCCGTCCTGGCCCGTTCCCCGCAGATCTTCCTGAACTCCGTAGCACGTTTCCGCGGCGGTGACTACTCCATGGTGGGCACCTTCCTTGGCCCCCGTTGGACCGGCACCTATTCCATGATCGCCCTTTTGACAAGCGTTACCCTTTGTATGTACGCTCTGTCCTTCGCCGACTATGCCATGCCCTTCCTCCCCAATGTGAGCCGTAAGGTCATCGCTCTGTCGATCCTCACTATCCTGTTCATCACCAACACCTTCGGTATCAACGCGTTCTCCAAGATCCAGAACGCAGCAGTTATCGTGCTGGTCATCTCCCTGACGGCCTTTACTGCGGTCGGTCTGACCAAGCTGGACGGCAACTACTTCGAGCCCACCCAGTTCATGACCCACGGTGTCGTCGGTCTGTGGCAGGCTTCCGTCCTCATGAGCTACACCTGCGATGGCGCTCAGTACGTCACCCAGATGAGCGGCGAGGCGAAGAACCCCACCCGCGATATCCCCCGCGTTATGCTGTTCTCCACTCTGGGCGTCTCCGTTTTCTATGGTTTGATCGGTGTGGTCGCTTCCGGCGTGCTTCCTGTTGACCAGGTTGCCGGCCAGCCCATGACCGTCGTGGCCCAGGCGATCCTCTCCAAGCCCCTGTACTACCTCTTCTGCATCGGCGGCGGCTGGATGGCTCTGCTCACCACCCTGAACAGCTCCATCGCCACCTGCACCAAGCCCCTGATGCAGGCCTGCAACGACGGCTGGTATCCCCGCTCCCTGGCCCGTCTGCACCCCAAGTATCGCACTCCCCTGATCCTGCTGGGCTTCTACTATGTGGTCGGCTTCGTCCCCATCGCCTTCGGTATTGATATCGACATCATCAGCAACATCACCATCACTGTCGGTGCCATCACCAAGACCATGATCGTGCTGTGCCTGTGGAACATGCCCAAGGTCCTGCCCGAGGCTTGGAACAAGTCCAACTTCCACATCAGCAACGGCGCTCTCAAGGCTCTGTGCATCGTTGACCTCCTGGTGATCGTCGTTTCCGGCGTTACCTCTTCGTTCGAGCTGCCTCTGCCCCTGCTGCTTGGCAACCTTGGCGTTGTGGTCTTTGCCTTCCTCTTCGGCAGCATTCGCTTCAAGAGCGGCAAGGTCCAGGTCGAGGAGAGCTACGAGTTGTCCTAATTTTCCCTGATAGATACCTCTTTCACGTTCAACACCCCGGAAAGCAAACGGTTCATGTTCATAGGTACACAATGTGACCTATGGGGCAAACCGGACTGTACAGGGCAACAAAGAAGCAAGGTAAGAACTTATAGTTTTTACCTTGCTTCTTTGTATTGTTACCATTATAGGCTTTCGGCATCTTATCCGAAAAAACATGCTAACCCTTGGCAATAGCTATACAGTTTAGGGAAATAATCAACGCCCGCACTATTTCCGCTTTCGTCAGATGAATAGACCTCAATTTGTACCTCAATGCGATTTGCGCCCATCGCATTGAATTGTTTCATAACTTGGAGCTTCATACCCTCCATAACAGAAACAACGACCGATGAGCAGTACCGGATGCTGGCGGGCGATTACACCGTCGAACAGAAAGCGTTGGAGGAACAGATCCCCGAAAAGGAGTCCCGGCTGGAAAAGCTGAAAGCCGCCTCCGCCAACGTGAACACGTTCGTTGAGAAGGCGAAGCAGTATACCGCCATCGACGAGCTGACGCCGGAGCTGCTGCGGCTGTTCATCCAGAGGATCGAGGTGGGAGAACGGACGGAGAAATACTCCCGCAGCTCCCACCAGAGCATCCGCATCGTGTACCGCGACATCGGCACGGTGGACAGCGAAATGGAGCAGGGCGAGGCGCAGCCACGCATTGCGCCGCCCCTGAGTGAGGTATTCGAGCTTCCCGCATAATAAAAAAGCAGAGAAAAAACGCAAGAAGCGGACAGCAAACGCTGTCCGCCCCCTTGCAAGATATGGTGTCAACTTGTGTCCCTATGAACATTATCCGAGGGATTGCGGCGTTTTTCCTTTTTGAAAATCAACATAGGATATACTGAAAAGGGACGCACTGCCTGCAACCGGCGACAGGCCAAATGTACCCGTTTTTTAAGATTTCTGTTATTTAAAAATGGCTATTTCATTGACTTTTGTGGCCACAAAAACGTATAATGATAGCGTTTTATTTTTATGTTTTCACGAAAGGTAAAATAGATGCGTATGAAAGGGAGACCTACCGACGCAATAAAGGACACTACTGTAAAAGTGCGTCTTGATGATCATACAAGAAAAATGCTTGCGTATTGTGTTGAAGCTATGAACTTATCGAAATCAGAATTAATTCGGCTTTGCATCGCGAAAGAATATAAAGAACTGTTGGAGGATTCTCTCAAATGAGGTTTATTGGGTGTAAAGCGCTCCTTCTTGACAACATCAAGAGCGTAATTGACGAAAATGCCCCTGATGCAAAGAGCTTTTGCGATATCTTTTCAGGTACGGCTACGGTTGCGAGATATTTCAAGCAATGGTATGAGGTCACGTCTAACGACTTGCTCTACTTTTCATACGTTCTGCAAAGAGGAACGGTGGCAGTTGATTGCTTGCCAACGTATGAAATTTTACAAGAGAATACCGGAATTTCCGACCCTGTTGCTTATTTTAACGGATTGTCTCTTGAGCAGATGGAACGTCTTCCTCCCGAACGAAGATTTTTCCAGAATACGTATGCTCCTATCGGCGGAAGAATGTATATCAACGATGAAAATGCTCTCAGAATTGATTTCGCACGAAACATCACTGAAGACTGGAGGAAGGTCGGTTTTCTCTCGGATGACGAATACTATTATCTGGTTGCCTGCATTGTCGAAGGGATTCCTTTTGTAAGCAACATTTCCGGAACTTACGGGGCGTTTCATAAAGAATGGGAGCGCCGTTCTTACAAAAAGTACGAGCTGCTTCGCCTGCCGATCTGCACAAACGGGAAGAACAACACCTGTTTTAACGGCAACGGCGCAGATGTCCTGAAAGAGATCTCCGGCGATATCCTGTATATCGATCCGCCCTATAACGAACGACAGTATCTGCCGAACTACCATGTTTTAGAAACGGCAGCCAAGTATGACTTTCCGGAAGTACGCGGTATCACGGCCCAAAGGGCATACGAGAATAACAAATCCGATTTTTGTTCTAAGGCAAAGGTCGTCGGCGCCTTTGAAGAGCTAATCGCAAATGCCAGATTTAACCACATCATTCTCAGTTACAGCACCGATGGATTGATGTCGGTGGAAGAGATTGAGAGAACAATGAAGAAGTACGGTGATCCGAACTCTTTCAAAATCTACTGGATCCCGTATAGGCGTTATAAAAGTCGAAGCACAGAAACGAAAGAAGAGAAGCTGAAGGAAATGCTTGTATACATTCGAAAGGATTAAGAATGGATTCATACATTAAAAGCCCTATGAATTATACAGGGGGAAAATACAAAATACTGAACGATATTATTCCAAGCTTCCCTTCCGGCATCAAGAATTTCGTGGATCTGTTTGCCGGCGGATTGAATGTAGGAATCAACGTCAATGCTGAAACAATTTATGCGAACGATCAGATCTCGTACATTATCGATCTCTATAAGTTGTTTCAAGATACCAGCACAGATGACTTGGTTGCATCAATAAAAGCGAGGATTGAAGAGTACCAGTTGTCGCAAGAGAATCAAGAGGGCTATCTCGAACTCAGGAAAAAATATAACGAGACAGGGGAGCCGCTGGATCTGTTTGTCCTGACTTGCTATGCGTTTAATCATCAGATCCGTTTCAACAGCAAGCATCAGTTTAATACGCCGTTTGGCAAAGAACGGAGTTCCTTCAATCCTAACATTGAATCAAATTTGATCCGATTTTGTGATGCATTGCATAAGAAGAATATCATCTTATCGACGGGAGATTTTTTGGACTTTGACTTTTCGTTGCTGAGCCGCGGAGATCTGGTGTATTGCGATCCGCCATATCTTATTACCACGGGCTCGTACAACGATGGGAAAAGGGGCTTTAAGGACTGGACTCTCAAGGAGGAACGGGAGCTATTGGCTTTGTTAGATGACCTTGACAGACAGGGGATACTCTTTGCACTCTCGAATGTGTTTTGCCATAAAGGGTTAACCAACGATGTGTTAATCGAATGGAGTAAAAAATATTATGTAACCCACATTGAGAAGTCTTACACAAATTGCAGCTATCATTTCAAGGATCGCGCCGCCAGGACCATGGAAGTCCTTGTTACAAATTATAAATGGGAGGAGACAAGATGCGAGCAACTGAGTCTGATCCCAGAGTGACAGAGTTGTACAATGAGTCGACCCCATTTCTCGATGCATACCCTGACTATGATTTGGCATTGCTTCCGACTTGGGTCAGAGAAAATATCGAAGCGGCTCGAGTATACGGTGGGAGTAAAAGAGGGGTTGTTCTTCCTGATGGCAGAAAGTATCATCTTGATAACAAGTTGAATGATTTGACCGGAAGAGAATGGACTTTCTTCATTAATTCGGTTTTTTCCACACATTATCCCACAAGAGGAGAGGAAGCATACGCGCATCATATAAGGAAGATTCATCCTACGCCAAAACCGCCGCAGTTGATGAGAGACTTAATTCGCTTTTTTTCAAAAGAGGGCGAATTGATATTCGATTTCTTTATGGGGGTTGGCGGCACTCTTTTGGGCGCCGGTCTGTGCAATAGAGTGGCTGCCGGAATTGATTTGAAGCAAGAGTATCTCGATGCATACAAAGCCGCTGCAATGGAATTGGAATTGCCGGTATTTCCCACAGTATGCGGAGATTCTATCGCGATTTTAGATGACAAGTCTTTAATAGATTCCCTGCTTGGAGGCAAGAAGATCAGTCTTGTTCTTATCGACCCGCCTTATGCAAATATGATGAGCAGAGAAAAGACCGGCGCGGACATTTCGGTTTATGGGAAAGCAGCGACTCCGTTTACAGAATCAGATCGTGATTTAGGGAACATGGGGCGTGCGGAGTTTTTAGAGGCATTAAAATGTTCCATCGAGAAAACTCTTCCATATATAAAATTCCGAGGGTATATCGTTGTTTTCATCAAAGATCTTCAGCCGTCAAAGAAAGAAACCAATCTTTTACATGCGGAAGTAATCGACAGAATAAATGAGATTCCTAATGTATATTATAAGGGCATGAAAATATGGTCTGATGAGTCGACAAAGCTTTATCCGTATGGATATCCGTTCTGTTTTGTGGCAAACCAAATTCATCAGTATATTTTAGTATTCAGAAAGGAGAAGTGATTGGTCCAATCACTTCTCCTTTTTTGAGTGAACAGGATAATTACATCAATTGGGGGAAAGCGCACGGGGATATTACAACTCCAGTTCCGGCGAAAGCATCCCGGATACACTGAGGAGCCTTTTCGTTGATAAGGATATGACCGTCGTCCGCTAAGTAGAATAGGACTTTTTCATGGGGGATTCGCTTGCAGTTGCCGCCAAAGATGCTTACACAGCGTATGATTTCAGCGCCTTTGTATTCAGGACAAATGTATTCCTGTTCAATGCTGTCATAGTCCTCAATTTCTGCAATCCCGCGATCCATGGTTGAAAGCATTTTTCCCTCTACCAAAAGAATGACATTGGTCTTCTCATCATAGAGAACAACATCTGGGAGGTACAGATTTACTCCATTCTTATCCTTTTTAGGCAGTGTAATAAGTCCGCCCTTTTTGGTTCGAAAATAACCTCTCTCGCAGCCTGCATGGTTTTCATATACACAATACATCCCATGGTATATAGTTTGTATATGCAAAAGAATATCTGCCATTTTTTCGGAATGCTTCTCATAATGCCAGTACAGCTCCGGCATAGTGACGTTTTCCGGCATCTGAATACCATCTAATCTCATTCCCAAGAAGCTGCATATATATTTTTATTTCGTTATGCAAGGTAATACGATCGTCAAAATCCTTGCAGTACATTTTTATAATTTGCAGCACGACCGATGGTTTCGGACGTTCTTCTGTGAGCAGCCATAAATGATCCACGAGTTTCCCTCCTTGATGATATGAGTTGAAAATAGTATACAGGAATGTTATAATTTCATACACCGCATATATGCGGAGCGGAGGTTTTTATGAATATCGGGAAAAGGCTAAAAGCCTATCGAGCGTATCACCAATTAACACAGGAAGATTTGGCGACGAAAGCCGGAGTCAATGAAAAATATTATGGAAGAATAGAGCGTAATGAAAGTTGTCCCACTGTCGATAAGTTGGAAAAGATCTGTACTGCTTTGGGAATAGAGCTGTCAGAACTATTCCTATATCACACAAGACACGACGGCCGCGTTTTTTGGTTGGATCAACGTATTGCCAATGCTACCGTTCGTGGACTGCAGAATGACATTGACATTCATTTTAATAGAAATGCTCTTTTGGATGGCTGCGATAACTGTTTGTGGTACAACGGATATATATGCTCCATGAGTTTTGATGAATTCGAGTTATGCATCTATGCTGTGGGGAATATTAAAGGAACGTTATATATAGCCTATCAGGCTGTTTTGGAAGTTAATCGTAATGATATTTCATCGGAGTTAAGAAAATATGTCAACGACGATATCCAGTTATCCGCGATAATTGAATATATGGGATATGACGAAGGTGTGCTTCATGAGCACGAAGGGAATGTGTTTTTCGTCAACGAATCCAATTGGCTAATTGCCCGCTTGGTAAATCATATGACCGGTGAAATCGTTCAGGATGATATCATTCTGGATTCCGGAAGTATTACAGATGTTTTGAACAGTCGAGATGCTTTTTTCGATTATATCTTTGGAACAGAAAATCATTGATCCCATTACTATTGGGGTCAACGCTCAAAATATCCGTCATCGTAAGCCGCCCTTTCTTGACGCATTCCGGATTTTTCTTATGCGAGCCTCCCCGCAGCGCCGTTGACAAGCCATCCGCTGCCCGATATAATACGTTCCAGCGGCCGTCAACAGGTGCAAATTTACAATTGCTTCGCCGCATTTTCTCCTTATCGCAATGCGCAGCACTGATAAAGGGGGATCCGCTTTATGGACGTTTCGGATCATACTATGCTGATCATCGGGGAGGTACTTTCTCATGAATCAAGTCGCCATCGTCACCGGCGGGACTTCCGGCATCGGCAAGGCCACCGCCCTCGCCCTGAAGGCATCCGGCTGCACCGTTTACGAATTTTCCCGCCGCGCGCAGGGCGTGGAGGGGCTGCATCACATCGCAGCAGACGTCACTTCTGAGGACTCCGTCCGCGCCGCCGTAGCGCAGGTCATGGATGCCGAAGGCCGCATTGACATTCTCGTGAACAACGCAGGCTTCGGCATCTCCGGCGCCATTGAGTTCACCTCCACCGCCGATGCCAAGTCCCTCTTCGACGTCAACTTTTTCGGCATGGTGAACATGAACCGCGCCGTGATCCCCATCATGCGGCAGGCCGGCCGCGGCCGGATCGTAAATCTCAGCTCCGTGGCGGCCCCGGTCCCCATTCCCTTTCAGGCGTATTACTCTGCCACCAAGGCTTCCGTCAACGCCTACGCCATGGCGCTTGCCAACGAGCTGCGTCCCTTCGGCATCACCGTCTGCGCCGTCATGCCCGGTGACATCCACACCGGCTTCACCGCCGCGCGGCGCAAGGTCAGTGAGGGCGACGACATTTACGGCGGCCGCATTTCCCGCTCGGTCGCGCGCATGGAGCACGACGAGCAGACCGGCATGGATCCCGCCAAGGCGGGCGCTTACATTGCCAAGGTCGCGCTCAGGGAGCGCTCGCACCACCCGCTCTACGCCATCCGCGCAGACTACAAGTTTTTCGTTTTTCTCTCCAAGATCCTTCCGGCGCAGGCGCTCAACCGCCTGATCTACGCCATCTACGCCAAATGACCGCCGCAGGATCTCCCGCGCAAAACGCACACGAGGCAGGAACCGACAGGGTTCCTGCCTCGTTTTTTCTCCGTCGGGCAAGACCGCGCGACCGGCTGCCATTAGATTTTTATTGACAAGCAGATTTCTCTGGACTATAATGCTTCAAAAATGAACAATCTAAAAAAGGAGGAATTTGCCGTATGAATTTCAGCATTGCGATCTCCAGAAAGATCGCGCTCGCTTACAGCGCCGTGTGCAAGCCCCTTTGCAGGCAATTGGAGCTGCCGCAGACGGCCTTTGACATTTTGATGTTTCTCGGCAACAACCCGGACTACAAAACCGCCAGTGAGATTGTCGAGATCCGGCACATCAAGGCGAATCTCGTTTCCGTCAATGTCGATCGGCTCGTGCGGGAAGGGTATCTGACACGGCGCGGAGTGGAGGGCGACCGCCGGAAGACAGAGCTTCTCTGCACCGAGAAAGCGCAGCCCATCATCGCCCGGGGGCGGCAGCTGCAAAACGCCTTTTCTGAAAGGCTGTTTGCCGGTATGGACGAGGAGGCGCGCCGCGCTTTTTCGGAGGCGATGCACCTCATCGAGCATAATCTGAATGAGCTATTGGAGGCAGACGAAGCATGAACATTCCGCTGACCGTTCTGGTCACATTTTTTGCCGGCATGGGCGCGGGACTCGGCACCGGCTTTGCCGGCATGAGCGCCGCCGCAGTCATCAGCCCCATGCTGATCACCTTCCTGGGCATCGAGCCCTACATGGCCGTGGGCATTGCGCTGTCGTCCGACGTGCTTGCCAGCGCCGTTTCGGCCTACACCTATCACAAAAACAAGAATCTGGACATCAAAAACGGCCTTATCATGATGGCAAGTGTGCTGACCTTCACGGTGGTCGGAAGCTACGCGGCAAGCCTGATCCCCTCGGCAACGATGGGCAGCTTTTCCGTTTTTATGACCTTCCTGCTCGGCATCAAATTCATTCTTCGCCCCGTGATGACCACGAAAGAGGCGATGGCGCAGACCTGCGCGAAAAAGCGCGCGATCCAGTCGATCGTCTGCGGCGTTCTCATCGGCCTGATCTGCGGCTTTATCGGCGCGGGCGGCGGCATGATGATGCTGCTCATCCTCACAAGCGTGATGGGCTACGAGCTGAAAACCGCCGTGGGTACGAGCGTCTTTATCATGACCTTCACCGCGCTGACGGGCGCTGTCTCCCACTTTGCCATCGGCGGCATGCCGGACACGCTGACATGGGTGCTGTGCATCGTTTTTACGCTGCTGTGGGCGCGGCTCGCCGCCGTTTTTGCCAACAAGGCGCAGCCCAAAACGCTCAACCGCGCCACCGGCGTGGTGCTCGTGGTGCTTGGCATCGTCGTCATGGGCTTTCAGATGCTCAGCTGAGAGATGCGTTTCCCTTCCCAACAGAAAAGCAAGCGAGTCGCCCCTTCTTGATAAGAAGGGGCGACTCGCCATCTTTTCCCTGTCATCATGACGGGGTGTATTTTCATTTCAGGACACTTTCCTTAAGCCTTTCCAGATCCGCCGCGTCGGGATGCAGCAGGGCGCGGTCAAAATTCTCGATCAGCGCATCAAGATTGGCCGGGTGCTCCGGCTGCGCCTTCATCTTGAGATACCGCTCCTTTACCGCCTGCGGCATCTTGCCCTGGCACATGTATTCCCCCACGATGGTATTGCTTGCGTCGACAGACTCCCTGACGCGATCGAGCACCTTGCGGAAATATGCCTCGCTGATGCCGAAGCCCGCCGTGCCGAAGAGAAAGAGCTTCTTATTCCTCAGTTTTTGCAGCAGCGCCAGCGTGGCGCTGTCCGCATTCCCCTTATCCGTCCAGAAGCCGACATAAAGCAGCTGCGAATCCGTCGGCGCGTTCTCGCTCGTGCCGAAATAATCGCAGGCATCTTTTGGCAGCGTCTCGCGCAGCGCGTCGGCAAGCAATTTCGTGTTGCCCGTCACGCTGCTGAATATGATCGAATATCGTTCCTGATCCATATGATGACCTCACTTTCTACCAGAGTATAGCACGAAGTGCCGGCAGCTTCAATCACTCTCCGCGTTTCCGCCGCCCGTCTGTCCATCGCAGCGATGCCTTCTTCAGCGGGGAAAGCGAACCGCCATCGTCGTGCCTTCTTCCGTGCTTTTTTCCACCAGCACCTCGCCGCCGTGGAGCCTCGCGATCTCCCACACCAGCGACAGGCCAAGCCCCACGCCGCCGTATGCGCGGCTGCGGGACTTATCCACCCGGAAGAAGGGCTGGAAGATGCTGCGGCGGTATTCCTCCGGTATGCCGCATCCGCTGTCCGCAACGCGGACAACGATCTGCGTTTCCTCTTCCGCTATGGAGATGCGCACCGTCCCGTTCGGGCGGTTGTAGCGAATGGCATTCTCGGTCAGATTGAACAGCAGCCGGTAGATGAGCGTGTCGCTGCCGGTCATCACACCGTCGCCGTCGCAGACAAGGGCTATGCCCTTTTTCTCCGCCAGCGGCGCAAGGTCGGTCAAGATCTCCTCCGCCATCGGGCCAAGCTCGATCCGGTCGGTGCAGGGCACGGAGCGAAGCTCGCTCATTTCGAGCAGGGTCTTTGTCATCTGCGTCATTCGCTCCGTCTGCTCGCGCAAAAGGCGGATAAGATCCGCCGTCTCCGGCCGCGCGTCAGGGTGCTCGGCGGAAAACAGTTCCAGCTGCGCCTGCATCAGCGCAAGCGGCGTGCGCAGCTCGTGCGCGGCATTTCCGGTGAACTGCCGCTGGGCGCTGAAGCCCTCGTCCAGTCGATCCAGCATCTCATTGAAAGAGGCGCTGAACTGCCGGAACTCCGGCAGCACCTCCTCGGTGATCTTCATATCCGCGAGGTTGTTCGGCTGCACCTGTTCCACCTGTGCGACAAAGGAGCGCAGCGGTCTGAGTGCGCGCCCGCTGACAAAATACGCAAGGATCCCGCCGAGCAGCGTCACCGCCGCCGTGATGTACCAGTTGGTGGTGCGGAAGCGCCCCTGCGCCCCATCAACGACGATGGTCAACTCCTCGTTGGGTGCTATGAGCTGCGGGTCAAAGCTCACCGTGCCTTCCTCATTCAGGATCACCGTGCCACCACCCTGTAAGCTGTCCGCAATGGTGTCCATATAGTACACACCGGAGGAGCACAGCAGCAAATTCATGGCCACGCAGGTCACGCCGATGAGAAGTGCCGTCATCAGCGTGATGCGCCATTGCAGTGACAGTTTTCTCATGCCTCTTCTTCCTCCATCATATACCCCTCGCCGATGCGGTTGCGCACAGGGTCATAACCAAGCGCCGCGCGCAGCTTTTTCCGCAGGGCGGAAATATGCACCCGGATCGAGTTGCTGAAATTATCCACGCTGTTGTCCCACACATGCTCCATCAGCTCCTCCTGGCTGACAGGACGTCCCCGGTGGAGCATCAGGTATTCGAGGATCCCCGTCTCCTTCCGCGTCAGCGTCAGCGTCTGGCCGCCCGCCGCGGCAGTGCGCGACCTTGTATCAAAGGAGAGCGCCCCGCAGGAGAGCACCACGTCATTCTGCGTGAACTGCCGGAGCGTCAGGCTGCGGATGCGCGCCTCCAGCTCTTCCAGATGAAAAGGCTTTGCAAGATAGTCGTTGGCGCCGGCGTCCAGCCCCGCCACCTTGTCGGCGACCTCGCTGCGCGCCGAGAGGATCAGCACCTTTGTGTTCCGGTCGGTCTGGCGCAGGGTGCGCAGCACCGTCATGCCGTCCGCCCCCGGCAGGTTCAGGTCGAGCAGCACAAGGTCGTATCGCTCCGAGCCGAGCAGCGCAATGGCCGCATCTCCGTCATAGCAGGGGTCCACGCTGTAGGCAAGGCGGCGCAGACTGCGAACGATGGTCTGGCAAAGCTCGCGCTCATCTTCAACAACAAGAATACGCATAAAAACCTCCGGCATTGTGATCTGATGCGCCTATTATAGCACAGGGACATAAGATTTCTGTTAAATTTCTGTTCTTAACAAAGATCTTAACTCCCCTGTGCTACAATGAGGCCAACGTGAAAGGAGTGAGCAAATTGTTGCGATCGAAAAAAGTCATCGCTCAGGCGGCACTGCTCGTTGCCGGGGCGGCGATGCTTTGCTACGGCGCCATGCGCGGCGAGGCGGCAACGGTGCTGAGCAAGGCCATCAAATTATGTCTGGAGTGTGTGGGTATTGGATAAAAAGGTTTCGGGCGCGTCGCGCCTTCTTGCCCGCTTCCGCGGGTGGATCCAGGCAGGGGCGGCACTGCTTACCAACATACATTTGCCGAACTTTCTCAAAGGCAAGCTGTATCAGGGCGCAGGAAAAACCGTCTGCGTGCCGGGGCTCAACTGCTACTCCTGCCCCGCGGCGTCTGGCGCCTGCCCCATCGGCGCGTTTCAGGCGGTCGTAGGGTCGTCAAAGTTCAGCTTCTCCTATTATATCACGGGCTTTCTCATTTTGCTGGGCGTTTTGCTGGGGCGCTTCATCTGCGGCTTCCTCTGTCCCTTCGGCTGGTTGCAGGAGTTGCTGCACAAGATCCCCATGAAAAAGTTTTCCACCAAGAAGCTCAAGCCCCTGACTTATCTGAAATACGCAGTATTGCTGGTGATGGTCGTTCTGCTGCCGGTACTGGTGGTGAACGACGTGGGCATGGGCAACCCCTTCTTCTGCAAGTATCTCTGCCCGCAGGGTGTGCTGGAGGGGGCGATCCCCCTCTCTCTTGCCAACTCCGGCATCCGGGCGGCGCTGGGCAAGCTGTTTACATGGAAGTTCAGCATCCTGCTGACGGTGATCGTGCTGAGCATTCTGTTCTACCGGCCGTTTTGCAAGTGGCTGTGCCCGCTGGGCGCGTTCTACGCGCTGCTCAATAAGGTTTCCCTCTTCCAGATGAAGGTGGATAACGATAAATGTGTCTCCTGCGGCAAATGCGCAAAGGTCTGCAAGATGGACGTGGACGTGACGAAAACGCCCAACCACACCGAGTGTATCCGCTGCGGCATGTGCGTCAATGCCTGTCCGACAGGCGCTGTGCATTTCCGCTACGGCTTTGGAGACGGGAAAGACCCCATGAAAAAAACTATTTTAGAAAAAAACACGGAGGAAACAAAATGAAACTGAAGAAACTGACCGCGCTGCTGCTCGCCGCGCTGATGGTACTGGCGCTGGCGGCCTGCGGCGCGAAGGACGGGAACACGAACACCGATACGGGCGACGGACCGAAGAACGCTGAGGAGGCCGCCGCCAGATACAGCGCGCTGATGGAGCAGGAAAACGCCATTCTCTCGGAAAACACCGATCTCTGGGAAAAGGTTTTCCTCTCGGCCGATAAGGGCATGACCATGCAGGAGGACGGCAAGAACTACGGTGATTTCCTGCTCGACACCATCGAGGGGGCCAAGGATCAGTTCACCGACGAAGAGCTTACACTGCTGAAGGACGCCGCCTCGAAGATCAGCGACATTGAAAACGAGCTGACCGCGCTGGAGGAAAAGTTCCCCGAGATCGTGAACGAGGACACCGACGGCAACGGCGATATGCAGAAGTTCCCCTCCTTCGAGGGCAAGGATCTGGACGGCAACACGGTCAAGAGCGACGAGCTGTTTGCCGCCAACACCGTCACCGTGGTGAATTTCTGGTTCACCACATGCAGCCCCTGCGTGGGTGAGCTGTCCGATCTGGAAGCGCTGAACCAGCAGCTCGCGGAAAAGGGCGGCTCGCTCATCGGTGTCAACGCCTTCACGCTCGACGGCGACGAAACGGCCATCGCCGAGGCGAAGGACGTGCTGGCCAAGAAGGGCGCCACCTATCAGAACGTGTACTTCGGCTCCGGTGGTGAGGCCGGAAAGTTTGTGGAGAACATCTTCGCTTTCCCCACCACCTATGTGGTCGATCGCAACGGCAACATCGTGGGTGACCCCATCGTGGGCGCCGTCACGGAGGAGAAGCAGGCGGAAGCGCTGCAAAAGCTCATCGATCAGGCGATCGCAAACAGCGAGGGCTGAGGCTCCAATTTCAAAACACATAAAAACGGCAGAGGAACGGGACATTGTGCCCGTTCCTCTGCTTTTCCGATTCACCGCAGTAAAGTGCGCCGCCCGCTCCCTCCTTTTGCCCTTGTAAAAAGCACCGCCCTATACTATAATAAATGCCATGTACCCTCGCCGTCAGGAAGTTTCTGAGCATTTTGCGGCCCCGTTCTGCACGAAAAGTAAATACCGGTTTTTGACCGGCCTGCGCCAACAAATTTTAATGTTATAAGGATGTGTTATTTTGTTACTCTCGGGGAAAAGTCTGAAACATGACTTCATCCGTTTTGTCTCCGCCACGATGGCTTCTCAGGTCGTATTCTCGCTCTACTCCATGGTCGATGGCCTCATGGTCTCGATCGGCGTAAACGAATACGCCATGAGCGCCGTCAACCTCGCCATTCCCTTTACCAACGCGCTTTTTTCCATCGCAGTGCTTTTCGCCGTCGGCTCATCAACCCTCATCGCCATTTTTATTGCGCAGGATAAACGGCATGAGGCCGACACGCTCTTTTCGCAGAACTTCGCCACCCTGCTCATCATCGGTGCGGTCATCACCGCACTGGTACTGCTCTTCCTGGATCCGTTTGCAAGGCTCCTCGGCGCAGATGAGATCACGCTCGACTATGTCAAGCACTATCTCCTCGGCATCGCGCCGTTCAGCGTGTGCTACCTCGTATCCTACAATCTCGAGGTGCTCGTCAAAACGGACGGTTATCCGCGTTATGCGCTCTTTACGGTGATTGGAGGGTGCCTGACGAACTGTGTGCTCGACTATATCGCCATCTTCCACCTTGATATGGGCGTGTTCGGTGCGGCGGTTGCCACGGGTATTTCCCAGCTCGTCACCTGTATCTCTTACTTTGTCCACTTCTTCAGCAAAAAGTGCACGTTCCGTCTGCGGAAGTTCCGCTTCGATCCGCGCCTTTACGCGCGCATTCTGCCCATCGGCCTGTCCGATGGCGTGACGGAGCTCTGCACGGGACTGATGATCTTCCTCTTCAACCGCACGGTGCTCAAGTGCATCGGCACGGACGGTGTTGTGACCTATACGGTCATTGCCTATGCCACGACCATCATCATCAATCTGATGGTCGGCGTGTCGCAGGGCACGCAGCCGCTCGTGAGCTACCAGTACGGCAAGGAGGACTATACTTCCTGCCGCAAGCTCCTGCGCTACGCGCTCACGACCGTGTGTGTGCTTGCGCCGGTGCTGTTCGTGCTCATTTTTCTCTTCGCGCCGCAGATCGTGCGCGCCTACCTCTCGCATGCAACGGAGGAGCTGATCGCATACTCCATTCAGGCTTTCCGGAAGTACAGCATCTCGTATCTGCTGCTGGGCTTCAACATCGTCATCGGCGGCTTTATGACAGCCAACGAGCGCCCCGTGCCCGCCATCTGCATTTCCGTCGGCCGCGGGCTCGTGCTGCAAAGCGCCGTGCTCTTCGCACTCGCCGTGAGCTTTGGCGGCGACGCGGTGTGGTTCACGCCGATCTTCTCCGAGTTTTTGTGCCTCGTGTTCTCGCTTCGCGCGCTCAAGGCCTATCGCAGGCACCCCGCCGGGAATCGTACATAGCAAAAAAGGACGCTTTATGCGTCCTTTTTTATTGCCCGTTTTCCGCGCGGTCGATGGACTTTTGCGCATCGAAGCCGTCTGGATAGCGTTTTTGCAGCTTATCGAGGTTGCTTTGCAGGATCTCCTCCAACGGGATCTCCAGCGCTGTGGCCGCCTCTGCAAGGTACCACGCGATATCGCCCAGTTCCTCGGCAAGGTGTGCGCGGTCAAGCGCGTGCCCCTGCGAAAGCCATTTTTTCACGATGTCGATGGCCTCGCCGGATTCACCGCACAGCCCCATCACACTGTTGAGCAGAACGTCCTTCCACGCAAGTTCCGGGTTGAGCGTCGCCATCGCGCGCTTTTGATAGTCGTTGATCTCCATGGTTTCCCTCCGCAGTCATTTTTCTTTTGCCGCTCTTTTTCGCAGCAGGCGGCGTGTTCAGGCTCCCGCCGCTCGCAGCAGCACAATGGAAACGTCGTTCACCACGGGATCATTTGAAACCGTTCAATCTCTTCCGTATGCTGCACGCAGCGCACAAAGCGCTTGCGGTAGATCGTGTAGCAGCCGTTGCAGGCAAGGCATTTGCTCTCGTCCTGCGCGCCGCTTTTGAGCTTTGCGGCAAAGTCCGGCTCGCAGATCAGTGCGCGGCTCATCGACACGAGGGGGAATCCCTGCGACAAAATCTCCTCCGCGGTTCTGCGCGAAAACACGCCGCCGACCGGAAAAAGCGGAATGCCGATCCCCTCGCGCGCCGCTTTGAGCGCATCGAGGTAAAATGGCGCCTTCTGTCCTGCGCGGCGGTTGAAGTCGATTCCGCTGACCTCCACGCCGTCCACACCGCAGCCGTTGCTGTCGGCCTTGACAATCATCGGGAACTCCGTGCCGCACGCCACGCGCACCGCGCGCAGAATGCGTTCAATAAGCCGGAAGCGGTTTGCAAGACTCCCACCGTACTCGTCTGTGCGCAGATTTTCCTCCGGATTCAAAAAGTTCGAGAGCAGGTATCCATGCGCGTTGTGAATCTGTACACCGTCCGCGCCGCAATCTTCGCACTTTTTCGCCGCAAAAGCAAACTGCGCAACCAGTCTGTCAAGTTCCTCCAGTGAAAAATCCTCAGAGTGCTTCGGCGGCGCGCCGTTCACGCTCTCGAGGCCCTTGATGCCGCTGTGGCTGAGCTGGAAGAAAAGCTTGCCGCCGTACCGGTGCACACCGTCGCAGGCGCGGCGGAGAAGGGTCTCGTCCAGCACGGGCTGACCCGCGTCGCCACGCTGCACCCGAGCACCATCACAATACACAGGCACACCGTGCGATCCCAGCCGGTAAAGCGCAGGATCACCGCCGCGATGAGCGGCATGACGAGGCAGCGCAGAAACGTAATGAGGTACAAAATGGGCTTTTTCAGCACGTCGATGAGCGGACTGCCCGCAAGGAGGCAGCCGATGATGAGCATCGACGTCGGCACGACACAGTTCGCCATGCTGCTCAAAAATTGGAGCGGCGCGCCGCTGAACTTCCACCCCGTGGCAAGCATGATGAGCATCGCAAGGGTGGAGATGTTCAGCGGGGTCATCAGGCTCTTGAGCTGTTGGCCCAAATTCTGCTCCTTATCGCGCCGGAAGCTCTGCATGACGAAAAGGAACATGTAGATCGTGGCGCAGGGCACGGAAAGCGAGCCGAGCACCGTTCCCTCCGTGTCGAACACTGCCGAGCAGAGCGGAATACCGACAAATCCGTTATTCGGGTAGGCAACGCTGCGGGTGAAAACAAGTGTCTCGTCCTCATTCAGCCCAATCAGCTTTGCGATCGGCTTTGCCAGAATCGTAAACAGGATAAAGCAGGACAGGTAGGCCAGCACGATCTTGATGACCTGTGAAAACGGCATATCGCCGAAGTCGCCGCTCGCCGCGGCGAGCACGTTGCAGGGGAAAAACACGTCCAGCAGCAGCATGGAAAGGAGGTCTGCCCCCTTGCGATCCACTTTGCCCAGCTTTCCCAGCAAAAAGCCGAGCATCATCATTGCCGAGAGAATCAAAACCTGCTGCAAAACCGTCTGTGCCATGTTACCCTACATCGTCCTTTATCTTTGGTTTCATTACTTAAAATTCTCGTATGCGTACTTGAGCAGTTCCTCGCGGAAATCCGGGTGCGCGATGGCCGCCATCGCCTCGGCGCGCTCGCGCAGACTCTTGCCGGAAAGCTCTGCAATGCCGTACTCAGTCGCAACATACTGGATCATCGTGCGCGGTGCGGAGATCGTGCTGCCGCCGGGGATCGTGGCAAGAATGTTGCTCTTGCGCTCGCCGTCCTTCGTCACGCGGGAAGAGTTGATGCAGATGAAGCCCTTGCCGCCCTTCGAGCGGTAGGCACCCTCGAGGAAGTCCATCTGCCCGCCGATGCCCGAGAGCTGGCGCGTGAGCGCGCTCTCGGCGTTCTCCTGCCCCATCAGGTCGAGCTGCACGCCGCCGTTGATGCTGATGACGTTGCTCAGCTTCGAGATACGTTCGACCGAGTGAATGTAGTCGAGGTCGCCGGGGTGGAAGATGTTCGGCTCTGCATCGAGCCAGTCGTAAAGCTCCTGCGAGCCCATGGCAAGGTTCCACGCGGAAAGGCCGGTATCGAGCTCCTTGCGGGCGTTCGTCAGCTTGCCCGCCTTGTAAAGCTCAAGGAAGGCGTCGGAAATGGTACCGGTGTGGCAGCCGAGGTCGCGCTTATCGGACTCCGCGAGCATCTTGGCGACCGTATAGGGTACACCGCCCACGCCGAGCGACAGCACCGCGCCGTCGGGGATCTCATTCACCACGATCTTGGCGATGGCGATATCGGTCTCGCTGGGCGCGCGGTAGGAGCGAAGCGGCAGCGGCTCATGCTCACCCTCGACAACATAGTCCGCCTCGGAGAGGTGGACGCGGATCGAGTTTTCGAAGCCGTGCAGCCTCGGATAGTGCTCATTGATTTCAAAAATGACCGTCCTCGCGCTCTCGAAGATCGTGCGCCACGCATACGGCGAGATGCCGAGGCCGCAATAGCCCTCCGCGTCCGGCTTGGAGACCGGCACGAACGCCACGTCGCAGCGGATGTGCTTGTCGCGGTAGAGATACGGCAGCGAGCGCAGCATGACCGGCATGAATTTCACGAGCCCGCGCGCTTGGAGCTTCCGCTCATAGTCGCCGATGTGCCAGCTATAGTAGGTGAAGCTCTCCTGCTTGGGGTCGCTTTCGACGATCTCAATGCGCGGACGGATCACAAGGCCGCCGCGCACCTTGACGTCCTTGACTTCTCCCTTACGCGCAGCGAGCGCGCGGTCGAGCAGTTCGGGAAAGCCCGCGCCGAAGCCGTAATCCACCCAGTCGCCGGACTGCACCGCCTTGACGGCCTGCTCCGGCGTGACAAACTTTGTCTGATAGTCATTCATAAGAAAAATTCTCCTTACTTCGATGCTTTCTAATGTAGCAGACTTTGCGCCGCTTGTAAATCGTTTCAGAATGAAAAAAGGCTCGCCGTGCAGGTCTTTCTCTTGCGCACCCGCAGCAATTCTGCTATGCTTGGCTCATCTGATCCGTCAATATAAAGGAGACTGATGCATCATGGTCGAAAACTATCAGGAAATGCTTGATCGGGAATCCAACGGTTTTATCCGTCACAACGGCATTCGCATCGTTTCGGTCGACGAAGAGAAAAGCGTGCTCGAAGCGGCGGTTACCGACGCAAGCCGCAATGTCTGGGGCGGCGTACACGGCGGCTTTCTCTATGCAATGGCGGACACCGCCGCGGGCGCGTTCGCGCGCATCAAATATGCCCAGCGCAACGTGACACTCAGCGCTACGATCAGCTACCTCCGCCCGACAACGCATTCCAAATCGCTCACCGCGGTTGGCCGCGAGGTGAAGGTCGGCGGCCACATTGGCTTTTTCGAGGTCGATATCACCGACGACTCAGGTGCACTCATCGCCCGCGCAGAGGTGAATATGTACTTTTTGGATCATTGAACAGGCAAAAGCCGGCATTCCGCTTGCAGCGGAATGCCGGCTTTCTTCCTTTTAAGCTTCCCCAGCGTCTCTCTTTCAGGGCAGGCTGTCCAGCGGGTTGGCACGGTATCCCTCCATGAGGCTATCGTTTTCCATGATGAACGGACGCGTCGTATCCTGATCCCACGCGGTATCGTATTTTTCCATCAGATAGTCGCTCAGTTCTGTGCGGTTCCGGAGCTTCACCAGACGGTACGGCTCCTGAAAGGCCACCTTTTCGACAAAGTAGAGGCTTCCGTCCTCTGCCGGCAGCAGCACGCCCACATGCCCGATGAAGAGCGTGTTGTCGGTATCGGAGAACTTATCGTGCAGGACGACGGAGATCAGCCGTGCAGTGCTGTCTGAGAAGGCGATGCCGCGCGCCGCCCAGCCCGCTTGAAGCGCCTCGACCTGCGCGGTAACCTCTGTGCTGTCCGCAGCCGCCACCGGGGCGAACAACGCGCAGAACGCAGCGCTGCTGCCGCCGCAGAGGGCGTTCGGGTCGGCGCTCAACGTTTCAAGATCCAGAAAAAGGGCATCCTCGCCCTGCGTATCGGGCTGATCCGCTCCGGCGGTGAGAAATTCGCCAAACAGGCTGAACGCCGTAATACGGCAGTTGTAGCCGGGGAAACTGCCGTTTTTCTCTGCCCACAGATCCTGCATCTCATAGGGGTCGTACTTGGTGGCGGTCGGCGCGGCACTCTCAAAGCCGTCCGTCAGCCATTCGCTCTTGACGCTCCGGTTGAAAAGATCGACCTTTTCAAAAAAAGCGCTGACCCGGCTTTCGTCCACGCCGGCGTTCGCAAGCGCAGCGGTGAGCAGCGCGCGCGAATCCCCGTCCGTCAGGTTCGCGTACGTGACCGTTTCCAGCGGAGGCTGTGCATTGTCTGTGTCTGGTTTTGTTTGCTCGCCGCAGCCGGAAAGCCCTGCAAGGAGAATGCCAAGAACCAAAAAAGCGGGAAGCAGCTGTTTTTTCATATTCATCAATCGTTTTGCCTTTCCTGTAAATGATCGTCTTGCGCTACAAGTTTGCACGGCCTTGCGCGCTCTTATACAGTAGACACATCGGCGGAAACAGTCTACATCGGATCAGAGAAGAACCCATATCCCATTTTGGCATTCAACAGCCCATACATTTCCAGTGTTTCCGGCGCTCCTTCCGGCGCATAGCACCCCGGCCACCAGCTCAGGAAATCCTCGTCCAGCCCGTCCGTGGGTGTATCGGGCAGATACAAAACGAACGTCTCTCCGTCCTCCATGCCGTACGGCGCAGCGGGCACATAGCAAATGCCGTCCTCGATCCATTCTTCCCCGCCCTCGTCATCGCAGTTCAACTCTGATAGCGTCATGGAATAGCTGTATTCGTCCACTTTTTCAATGTCCGAAAACCGTCCGGAAAAATGGCAGAGATAGACCGTTCCGTTTGGATAGTCCTCACCAATGGCTCCCATGTCGGAATCGTGAAACTGTCCTGAAAACGTTCCGTCCCGCTCCAGCGTCAAGGACGTTCCCCAGCCGCCCACGCCGCTGGAGAATTCAAGATCCATTGGGAAATCGTCCGGCAGGGACACCTCGCTTTTGGGGCCGCAGCCGGTCAACAATGCCGTGCAGAATAACAGCACCGCCATCTTTTTTATTGAAATACGTTTCATGTTTGATCCCTCCCGCTTTCAGTATATCGTTTTCTGTGTTCAAAAACAAGCCTTCCTTTCGAGGGGCTGCCCGCCCTGCTAAGCGCAACAAATCCAAAGGGTAAAATCAGGACAAGGCAGAAAAAACGTGCTTGCATTTCCTGCAAACATGTGGTAATTTAAATGCAAGGCAGTTAGAGTTATCTAACCGTTATGTTCGAACGCGGTACTCTTTTTGCGTTGGAGTTCTGCCCTTGCGCGCAGGTAAATCGTTCGGGCGCGGCCTGCTTTTCGCCGTACGGCTAACAATCCTTACCACGCAACCGCGAAAGCAGGCAGTTAACCCCAAAAAGCCGCTTTTGGGCGGCTTTTGAAAGGCCCTGTGGTTAGACGAGTCTAACTACCGTAACAAGGAAACAAGGAGGCGAAAGCGAATGTCTGAAGAAATTTTGATCCGTCAGGGCGCGCCGACGCTCGCGGGCATCAAGACAGGGAGCCTGTTTCCCTGTCCCTGCGAGGATCGCGAGGCATTGCTCGATGATATCCGGCAGCTGAACCGGCGGCTGTCGTCAAAGGGGCTCTGCCTGCTGCCGATCCGCTTTCTGGCAGGGCAGGCGCTTCTTTACCTCTACCGCCCCGCCGAGCTGCGGCGGGATCTGCGCGACGCGCAGGCGTCCGAGCTGCTGCATCAGGCAGGTTACGGCAACGAAAGCTGCGCGCACTGCGTAGCGCGCCTTGCCCGCCGCTTCCGCGAGAGCGGTGAGTTTCCGCACGAGGTAGGGCTGTTTCTCAGCTACCCGCCGGAGGACGTGAAGGGCTTCATCGATCACCGCGCAAACAATTTCAAATGCGCGGGGCTTTGGAAGGTCTACGGCGACGAGGAAAAGGCGCGCTCACTGTTCGCAAAATACAAAAAATGCACGGAGATCTACTGCGCACTCTGGCAAAACGGCTCGAAGCTCGAGCAGCTTGCCGTCGCGGTTTGATCATATAAACTCATCAAAAGAAAGGAACTAACAAACATGAAAACTGCTGTTGTTTATTGGAGCGGCACAGGCAATACGGAGGCAATGGCGCGTGCCGTTGCCGAGGGCATGACCGCCGCGGGCGCAGAGGCTGTGCTGCTCACGCCCGCCGAGGTCGCCCCCGGCGATCTGAACGCCTACGATGCCATCGCCTTCGGCTGCCCCGCCATGGGAAGCGAGGTGCTGGAGGAAATGGAATTTCAGCCGATGTTCGACGCGTGCAAGCGCAGCCTCGGCGGCAAGCGCGTGGCGCTGTTCGGCTCCTACGGCTGGGGCGACGGCGAGTGGATGCGCACTTGGGAGAGTGACTGCGACAGCGCGGGGTTGAATCTCGTGTGTGAGAGTGTGATCTGCACGGAGACTCCAGACGACGCGGCGCTTGAGGCCTGCCGCGCACTTGGCAAGGCGTTGGCGAAGTAAAACGTTCCCCACCCAGCAAAACTGCACCTGGCAAAGCCGCACAACGCCTCCCTACCGGTACTCCCCGCGGCATTCCTGCTGCCGAGAGATCGATGCTCCCTGCGTTGTGTATAATCCCGCATGGCGGAACATTTTAAGAGAAGGTTCCCCTACAAGGCAATGTCGGCAGATTCCTCGGGTATCCCTTCGAGTACAGGCCTTACCTTGCGCAGGAACGTATCCACCTGTTCCGGACAGCGGCCAATATAATCCTCCGGCTTCAGCAGGGCGGTAAGATCCTCCTCATTCATGGAAAAGGCCGGCTCTGCCGCCAGCTGATGCAGAAGGTCACAGGGCTCCCCTTCCTTCATTTTTGCGGAAGCCGCATGCGAGCAGCGGCGGATCACCTCATGCAGCTCCTGCCGGTCTCCGCCGCGCTTGACGGCTTCCATCATCAGGTTTTCCGTAGCGATAAAAGGCAGGTATTCCCGAACGGCCTTGTCGATGATCTTCTCGTTTACTACAAGCCCGCGGGTCACATTTTTGCAAAGGCGCAGAATCGCGTCGGCGCAGAGAAACCCTTCCGGCATGGAGATGCGGCGGTTGGCGGAGTCATCGAGTGTGCGCTCCAGCCATTGAACAGATGCCGTCATGGGGGCATTTGCAGCGTCCAAAATAAGATATCGCGCCAAAGAGCAGATTCGTTCGCTCCGCATGGGATTTCGTTTATATGCCATGGCGGAGGAACCGATCTGCTCTTTTTCAAAAGGCTCCTCCAGCTGCCGGTCGTGCTGCAGCAGGCGAATGTCATTTGCCATGCGATAGGCACTCTGGGCCATGGAAGACAGACAGTTTAAGATACGGCTGTCTACTTTCCTGGGATACGTCTGCCCGCAGACGTCAAAGCAGCGCGCAAAGCCAAATTCCGCACTGATCTGGCGGTTCATCTGGTCGATCTTGTCGGTATCACCGTCAAAGAGGTCCAGAAAGCTCGCCTCGGTTCCGGTGGTCCCGCGGCAGCCAAGAAATTTCATATGCGCCAACACATGGTCCAGTTCCTCCAGATCGGAGAGAAAATCCTGCATCCAGAGGGTTGCCCGTTTCCCCACAGTGACAAGTTGAGCAGGCTGATAGTGGGTATATCCGAGGGTGGGCAGCGACTTGTATTTTTCTGCGAAGGCGGCAAGATTTTTCAGCACACCCAGCAGTTCTCCGCGGAGATAACGCAAACCGTCCCGATAAAGGATCAGATCCCCGTTGTCGGTCACATAGCAGCTCGTGGCCCCCAAGTGGATCACACCCGCAGCGCCGGGCGCCGCTTTTCCGTAGGCATAGACATGTGCCATCACGTCATGCCGCACTTTCTTTTCCCGCTGCGCGGCACATTCAAAATCAATATCATCGATGTGCGCTTCCAGTTCCGCCACCTGCTCTGCCGTAATGGGCAGGCCAAGGTCATGCTCCGCCCGAGCCAGCGCAGTCCAGAGCTTTCGCCAGACCCGAATACGCTTTTCCTGGGAGAACAGATGCAGCATCTCTTCGGAAGCATAACGGGACGAGAGGGGCGATTCATATTTTTCGTACATCATGGACACTTTTCTCCATTTGGTTTTCTCAGCGGCAAACGCTGTCGTATTTTTTCTTCGTCGATCCTGTGCCATGCGCCCACTCACCGCTTGATGTACGCATCTCGCTCCGCTCCGACGGATACGTACCCGATGTGGCAGCCGATGGCCTTTTCGATATACTCCACATAAGCCTGCGCCTGCTTGGGAAGTTCTTCCCACGTGCGAGCGCCGGAGATGTCGCAGCCCCAGCCGTCCAGATATTCCGTAACGGGCTTCGCCGTTTCCAGCGCCGCGGGGAAGGGAAACGCATCCGTTTCCGCCCCGTTGACTACATATTTGGTGCAGACAGGGATCTTGTCCATATAGCTGAGAACGTCCAGCTTGGTCAGTGCGATGGTCGTGGCGCCTTGGGTCTGTACGCCGTAGCGGGTGGCGACGATATCCAGCGGGCCGACGCGGCGGGGCCGCCCCGTTTTTGCGCCGTACTCAAAGCCGGCCTCCCGCAGCCGGTCGGCCTCAGGGCCGAACCACTCACAGACGAACGGCCCCTCGCCCACGCAGGTAGAGTAGGCTTTCACCACGCCAACCACTTCATCCAGTTTGGCAGAGGGAAGGCCGGACCCGACCGGCGCGTAAGCCGCCACCGCGTTGGACGAGGTGGTGTAAGGGTAGATGCCGTAATCCAGATCCCGCAGAGCTCCCAGCTGTGCCTCAAAGAGAATGCTCTTCCCGTCCTGCTGCGCCTTGCGCAGCCAACTGCCGGTATCGCAGATGAAGGGCTTTAGCTTCTGCCCATAGGTATGCAGATAATCACACAGCTGCGCCATGGTATAGGGCTTTGCGCCGTAGACCCTGGTCAGGGTCAGGTTCTTCCATTCCAGCAGGTCCTCCATGTGGCGAACCAGGTATTCCGGATAGAAGAGCTCGCCGGCCTGAATCGTTTTTTTCTGATATTTGTCAGAGTAGAAGGGGGCGATTCCCTGCTTGGTAGAGCCGTATTTTTTATCCTTCAGGCGCTCTTCCTCCAGTTCATCCAGTAGAATGTGCCACGGCAGCACCAGTGAGGCCCGGTCGCTGATCTTCAGGTTATCCGGCGTCACGCTCACGCCCTTTGCAGCAACGCTTTCCATCTCGCCGCAAAGACTCTTCATATCCAGCGCAACGCCATTTCCTAAAATATTGACCACATTCGGCCGGAAGATCCCCGATGGAAGCAGATGCAGCGCAAATTTCCCATATTCGTTGATGACGGTGTGCCCCGCGTTCCCGCCGCCCTGATAGCGCACCACAATATCATAGTCCCGCGTGAGCAGATCGACCATGCGGCCCTTCCCCTCATCGCCCCAGTTGATGCCAACAATGGCACAAGTTTTCATAAATTGACCTCCTGCATCATATCATTTCATCATTCGCAAGGCAAGCGCCGCTTTCGCGGCGCCGTCTTTTTTTCATCTTGTTCACCTGACGCTGAACAGCAGCTCTCCGTAAGTGGGGAACGGCCACGCGCTTTCCGCGGTCAGCGTCTCTGCTTCGTCTGCGGCAGAGCGCAGCACTGTCATTCTGGAGAGCATCTCGTCCCGAATAAAGTTTGCACCCTCGGTCACATCACAAATGGTTTTGAATCTGGCAATCGAGCTGTCCAGTGCGTCGACCCGCGAGTCAATGCTCTCGGTCACCGCCGTCAGCTTTTTGACGAGCTTTGTTTCATAGCCGCAGCTGATTTCGCCATCTAAGGATTTTTTGTCGGCGGCAGCCCGGGCTACGGTCGCAGCGTAGTGCGAAACGGCAGGCAGGATCTGCTTTCGCGCCATGTCGCTCATGGTCTGAGCCTCGATGCACACGGTTTTGCAGTAGTTTTCCAGCATGATCTCATACCGGGAGCGCAGCTCCGCTTCGGTGTACACCCCGTGGGCCGTCAGCATCTCGACATTCTTCGCTTTCAAGAGCTCCGGGATCGCGTCCGGCGTGGTACGCAGATTGAGCAGTCCGCGTTCCTCTGTGGCCTCCCGAATCCATGCATCATCGTAACCATTTCCGTTAAAGATAATTCTCTTATGCTCCTTGATGGTACGCTTGATTCGCTCATGCAGAGCGGTATTGAAGTCCTCTGCCTGTTCCAGTTCGTCCGCATAGCGTTTCAAGGACTGTGCCACCGCAGCATTGAGCATGATATTGGCGCAGGCAATGGAATCGGAAGAACCCACCATTCGGAATTCGAATTTGTTGCCAGTGAAGGCAAAGGGAGAGGTACGATTGCGGTCCGTGGTGTCCCGGACAAAACGGGGCAGCACATCGACCCCCAGCTTCATCTTCTTTCTTTCTACATCGACGTAGGCGGAATCGGTCTCAATGGCATTCAGCACAGCGGTCAGCTCATCGCCCAGAAAGATCGAGATCACGGCGGGAGGCGCTTCATTGGCTCCCAATCGGTGATCGTTTCCGGCCGTTGCGACAGAAGCTCTCAGCAGCCCCTGATAGTCGTCCACCGCCTGAATGACAGCCGCCAGAAACAGCAGGAACTGGGCATTTTCGTGGGGAGTCTCGCCGGGAGAGAGCAGGTTGACGCCGGTATCGGTGGAAAGGGACCAGTTGTTATGTTTGCCGCTGCCGTTGACCCCGGCAAAGGGCTTTTCGTGGAGCAGGCACACCATGCCGTGCTTAGCCGCCACACGCTGCATGATCTCCATGGTCAGCTGATTCTGATCGGTCGCCAGGTTGACGGTGGTATAGATGGGAGCAAGCTCATGCTGGGCAGGCGCCACCTCATTGTGCTCCGTTTTGGCAAGGACTCCCAACTTCCATAGCTCGGTATTCAGCTCCTCCATGAACGCGGCCACGCGCGGCTTGATGGAGCCAAAGTAATGGTCGTCCAGTTCCTGACCCTTGGGGGGCTTGGCGCCGAATAGCGTCCTGCCGGTGTAGAGCAAGTCCATGCGCCGCTCGTACAACGCCCTGTCGATCAGGAAATATTCCTGCTCCGCACCGACGGCGGGCACCACGCGCCTGACCTCATCATGGCCGAACAGCTTCAACACCCGAAGGGCCTGACGGTTCAGCGCCTCCATGCTGCGCAGAAGGGGTGTTTTCTTATCCAGCGCCTCCCCGCCATAGGAGCAAAATGCGGTAGGGATACAAAGCGTTTTTCCCTTGATGAAGGCATAGCTGGTGGGATCCCAGGCGGTGTAACCGCGTGCCTCAAAGGTAGCGCGCAGGCCACCGGATGGAAAAGACGAAGCATCTGGCTCCCCTCGGATCAGTTCCTTTCCGGAGAATTCCATAATCACTCTGCCATCTGGCGCCGGGGTGATGAAGCTGTCATGCTTTTCCGCCGTGATCCCGGTCAGGGGCTGGAACCAGTGGGTGAAGTGGGTCGCGCCGTTTTCGACTGCCCAGTCCTTCATTGCGTCGGCCACCGCGTTAGCTACCGACAGGTCCAGCTTGGCCCCTTTTTGAATGGTGTGCTTCAGAGAGTGATATACCTCCCCGGACAGACGGGCTTTCATCACACGGCTGTCAAAGACCATGCTTCCAAATATTTCTGGTACAGTCGTCATAGTAGTGTCTTCCTTTCAAAGAAATAAAAAGAGACACTGACGCTGCGGAAGGCTTTGCCTCCGAGACGCCAATGTCTCTTAACATTGCAAAATATACAGCCATCAGTTCGGAAAGTCAATTGTCGATTTGTTGAAAATCATTTTTGTCGAAATATCATTTTTAGCAATTTTGATCTTACAAAGCCGTGTTTTTCCCCGTTTTATCCGCGAAGCAGGAACGCTTTGTCGCATCGGTTCAACGGACAGATTGCTTGGAGCTCCTAAAAATTTCACGTCAAAAGAATAATTCGGGATAGAAAATTGACAGAAGGTGTGGTATCATATTTCATGTTTTGTGAAAGATCGCGGTTGTTTCATGGTAATTTCCTTGCCGCGATCGCCCCAGATATGAAAAAGTTTGATCGGCAAACGTATGGTCTGAATGAAAGGAAGCAGGTGAAAACATGAAGTACACGCCAGAAGAAGTGATCCAGTTCGTTCAGGAGGAGAATGTCAGGTTTATCCGTCTGGCCTTCTGCAATGTCTATGGAAAGCAGCATAATGTGTCTATCATGCCCAGTGAGCTCAAGCGCGCTTTTGCGTATGGGATCGCCTTTGATGCCTCGGCGGTAGATGGCTTTGGTGGCGAGATTCGCTCCGACCTTCTGCTTCACCCGGATCCTTCCACCCTGATCCAGCTTCCCTGGCGGCCGGAGCAGGGCAAGGTCATGCAGATGTTCTGCGATATTTCCTACCCGGATGGCAGGGCTTTTGAACGGGATACCCGAAGCCTTCTGAAGCGAGCGGTGGCAGACGCCAGCGCCCGGGGCTTCCAGTTTGCGTTCGGTGCGGAAATGGAGTTCTATCTATTTCGCCTTGATGAATGCGGTGAGCCTACCAGAATCCCCTACGACCATGCCGGCTACATGGACATCGTACCAGATGACAAGGGAGAGACGATCCGCCGGGAGATCTGCCTGATGCTGGAGCAGATGGGGATTCAGCCAGAGAGCTCTCACCACGAGAGCGGTCCGGGGCAGAACGAAATCGACTTTCGCTACTCAGCCCCCCTCACAGCCGCCGACAACGCCGTCACCTTTCACGCGGTGGTCCGCACTGCGGCAGCTCAGAACGGGCTCTGTGCCAGTTTCTCTCCTAAGCCGCTGGCGGATCGGGACGGAAACGGAATGCACATCAACGTCTCTGTCAAATGCGATGAGGTCGCCCAGCCGCTGCCCGGTATCATCGCAGGGATTCTGGCGCATATTCGGGACATGACCCTGTTTATGAACCCCTGTGAGGAATCCTACCTCCGCCTCGGCCATAACAAAGCGCCGCTCTACGTGACGTGGTCTGCGGAAAACCGTTCCCAACTGATCCGCATTCCGGCGGCAGTGGGCGAATACCGCCGGGCTGAGCTGCGCTCTGCCGATCCAATGGCAAATCCGTACATTGCCTATGCGCTCCTGATCTACGCCGGAATGCACGGGGTCGAGCATGACCTGCAGCTCTGTCCCGCCTCGGATTTCAATGTCTATACCGCACCCGCCGAGGTGCTCAATGGTCTAAAGAAGCTGCCCGGTTCATTGTATGAGGCTGCCGCATTGGCCGAAGCAAGCGCATTTATCCGCAAGCATCTCCCGGAAGCCGTGATCTCCGCCTACTGTCATCGATAAAGAGCCCTGATTGGATCAGGTGAAAGGAGGGGAGAACATGATCTTTCAGGAACGGACATACAGCGTACTGATTGTCACCGCCACGGACAGTTTTACCGAGAAGATCATGCCTCTGCTCCCTGTGACGGATTACTGGCCGGTAACGGTGGTACGCAGCATCGGAGAGGCGCGCCGAAAAATCTCGGAAACGGCATTTGATATTGTGCTGATCAACGCTCCATTGCCGGACGACTTTGGAATGCGTCTGGCCGTAGATATCTGTACCGGAAGCGGTGCAGGGGTTTTGCTGTTGGTTCGGAACGATCAGTTTGACGATATCTACGCCAGAGTCGTCAGTTACGGCGTGCTCACACTGTCCAAGCCCACCAGCATGCAAATGGTGGCACAAAATCTGCGGATCCTTTGCGCCACCCGAGAGCGCATGCGTCAGATGGAAGCCAAACAGGCTACCGTAGAAGAAAAGATCGAGGAGATCCGACTGGTCAACCGGGCCAAGTGGCTGCTGATTGAGTGCCTTGACATGACGGAACCGGAAGCCCACCACTATATTGAAAAGCAGTCCATGGACCGGCGCATATCCAAACGGGAAGTGGCGGAAACTGTGATAAAAACATATCAATAGCACAAAGATCCCGCGGATCGCAATGTGCAGAATTGTGAAAACTCTGGTTGACAAATTGCCGTCAGCCGCAGTAGAATATGAATCGTTGAACGAAGGCGTTCGTCAGAGGACTTTTGTCCCCTGATGGACGCCTTCTCTTTTTTGAGTTTTCCACGGGAGGTCAACACATGACAAAGTATATTTTTGTGACAGGCGGCGTTGTTTCCGGGTTGGGAAAGGGTATCACCGCAGCCTCTTTGGGGCGACTGCTGAAGGCCCGGGGACTGAAGGTAGCGGCGCAAAAACTGGATCCCTATATCAATGTGGACCCCGGTACCATGAGCCCCTACCAGCACGGTGAGGTCTATGTTACCGAGGACGGCGCTGAGACAGATCTGGATCTGGGGCACTATGAGCGCTTCATTGACGAGGATCTGAACCAATATTCCAATCTGACCACTGGAAAGGTCTACTCCAACGTTATCTCCAAGGAGCGCCGGGGCGCGTATCTGGGGGCCACCGTGCAAACCATTCCCCACATCACAGATGAGATCAAGCGGTTTATCTATAATGTGGGCAGCAAGACGGAGGCTGATGTCGTAATCACCGAGGTTGGCGGAACCATCGGTGATATTGAGAGCCAGCCCTTTATCGAGGCCATTCGGCAGGTGGGGCATGAGGTGGGGCCCGGAAACGCCCTGTATATTCATGTCACGCTGGTCCCCTATCTGAAGGCATCTGGAGAGCATAAGTCCAAGCCAACCCAGCACTCCGTAAAGGAGCTGCAGGGATTGGGCATCACGCCGGACATCATCGTCCTGCGCTGTGATGAACCCATCACCGATCCCAGTATTTTCCGCAAGATTGCAGGTTTCTGCAATGTGAAGCCCGACTGCGTCATTGAAAATCTGACGCTTCCCATTCTTTATGAGGCTCCTCTCTATTTGGAGCGGGCGAATCTGTCTGCGGTGGTCTGCCGAGAACTGCGGCTATCCACACCTGAGCCGGATTTGAGCCAGTGGCAGGCGATGGTCGCTGCCATCAAGAGCCGCAGCAAGTCGGTAAGCATCGGCCTTGTGGGAAAATACGTGCAGCTTCACGATGCCTATCTGTCTGTTGCGGAGGCCTTGCGGCACGCCGGGTTCGCCCTTGGTGCAAAGGTGGACATTCAATGGATCGACTCGGAGGCGGTCACGGCAGACACGCAGGAAGAGCTGCTCTCCCAGCTTGACGGGATTCTTGTCCCGGGCGGCTTCGGAAGCCGCGGCATCGAAGGCATGATTCTGGCGGCTCAATATGCCCGGGAGCATCGCATTCCCTATCTGGGTATTTGCCTCGGTATGCAGATTGCCGTCATCGAATTTGCCCGCCATGTACTCGGTCTTACAGACGCCGATTCGGGTGAATTTGCCCCGGAGTGCCGCCATAAGGTCATCGACTTTATGCCCGGTCAAGGTGAGGACATCGACAAGGGCGGTACCCTCCGTCTGGGCAGTTATCCCTGTGTGATCGCCGAGGGAACGACCATGGCGCGATGCTATGGAGGCGCACAGATTTGGGAGCGTCACCGCCACCGCTATGAGTTCAATAACGACTATCGAGATGCTTTGCGGGCGGCGGGAATGACCATAAGCGGGCTCTCCCCTGACGGGAGATTGGTGGAGGCAGTGGAGCTGAGCAGCCAGCCCTTCTATGTTGGTGTGCAGTATCACCCCGAATTCAAAAGCCGCCCCACCCGGCCTCACCCGCTGTTTCAGGGTTTACTCGCTGCCGCATTGGAAAGTGGGAAATGAGCGATTTGTGGTTCAGCAGCGACACAACAGTCAATGCTGCCAACAGAGCTGGGCACTGCCGGCAGCAGGGAGATCGTCCTTTCTGCTGAAGCAAAAAGGACACAATAAGATGAAAAATGCGCAAAGAGCATCGGGGAGGAGGCACTGCAATACCTTAGCGCACAAAACAGCCCCGACGCTAAACGGTCTTCGCATTGCAAGAATATAATACGGGTGGTAGAACAAAACGCCGGAGAAGGAGGCATTTTTCCTTCTCCAACGATTCTTAGTTCGGAGTCCGCTTCTCATGCTGCATAGCGTTTTCGAGTGGGCGGTCAAGGATCGCCTGATTCCGCGCAATCCGACCGAGGACTGCATCGCGCCGAAGGTACAAAAAATCGAAATGCAGATTCTTCCACCGGAGCATATTAAGGATTATCTGGATGCCGCAGGCAGGAGAGGACTGCTCCCCATGTTCTATCTGGAGCTGGTCACGGGCTTGCGGAAGGGTGAGATCACAGCGCTTCTCTGGAGTGACCTCGACGCAAGGAATAACACCATCTCTGTCAGCAAGCAGTCTGTAAAGAATCCCAATGGAGAACTGAATAGCGTGGACGTCAAAACCGTCAGCAGTAACCCGAGCCGCTGCGCTCTGTCCCGCTCATAGGTGACGCGAGTCACTTCTTCAATAAAGCTTTTCTCCTTCGGCGTGGCGCTTACCCAACGCACACTGTACTTGCGGCACAGTTGAAAGAATATCTCATAAAAACGTTTTTCCTCTGCATCCTTGTAATTCTACAGAGCTCCTTGTCGAGCCGTGTGATTATACAGGAAGGTTGCGATCTGGCCGCGGTTGATGGCGGCGTTGGGGTCCGCACCGTCGGAAATGCCCTTGTCCTTGGCCCAATTCTGTGCCTTTTCGTACCAGATGCTGCCGCCAGTCAGGTCCGCGTCATTCTGCCGTGCGAGGATCGTCCAAAGCTGCGCCCGGGTGGTGGAGTTGTTGGGCGCGTAGATCGTGTCGCTTATGAAAGCATACCTGAAAGCCGTCTTAGAATTTGCTGCAACAGTCTTTTGTGCTATCGCAACAAATGCGATTATTCTTTTCGTTGTTTATCTAGTCTGCGGAACACTTGAAAGCGGAGCGGCAGCCTTACTATTCTTCATCCTTGGCTGCTTTGTGTTTCCTTTCGAATCCCGTATATTAGATTTTTGGGAGGAAAGAAAACATGAGAAAAAATGAAAGTGACCTTATACGCAAGAAGCTAAAAGAAGCCATCCTGAAAATGACACCATATCAGCAAGATTTAATGTTAGTGGCGGTAGAAAAAATGAAGGAAAAAAGAATCGCCAAATTAAACCCACACTAAGGCAAAAAGCCGCTCAAAAGGGCGGCTTTTCCTTGTCGGTATGAGTTTTTGTATAAGGTTTTCTAAAGAGTTCAAAAACCGAGCACAATCCTTTTCTCTTTAAAAATCGCAAATATAAAGCAAAAACCGCTCAAATCAAAGGGTTCATGTTCATAGGTACACAATGTGACCTATGGGGCAGGCCGGACGGTACAGGGCACGAAAAAATAAGTCGGGGGAAATTCCCTCGACTTATTTTTTCTTTGATCCCAAGTTTATTTGAGCGCCACATTTCAATTGGATGCGCAGACTTGATATGGGATATAACATTAGATGAAATTTCAGCCCTCTGCCTTTTCATTGGCAGAGGGCCGTTTTTTGCTTAACAGTTATTGAGCATCCCTTAATTGCTCTA
>ENA-UALO01000092-UALO01000092.1-human-gut-metagenome-genome-assembly--contig:-NODE-92-length-38554-cov-8.305514_pt1 | contig 38554 bp, 38 predicted proteins | sample MGYA00243701_ERZ654470 | MGnify/ENA primary metagenome ERZ654470 (study PRJEB26926, sample SAMN06164444) | human gut metagenome | biome: ENVO:00009003; feature: ENVO:2100002; material: ENVO:00002003...
GTTGTTTAATTTACAAGGTGCACGCTCCAACCGCGGAACAGGTGTTATCTTAGCACGTACCTTATCGTTTGTCAACACCCTTTTTCAGATATTTCGACGCTTTCTTTCTCACGCTCTTTACAATCCGCAAAAAGGTAAGTGTTTTCAATGGTTTGCGGGCATTCCGTTTTTACAGAATACCCGCAAGAATTTTACTTATGCTGCATTTCGACCGATCAGCGCGTCATATCGCATCAGCAAAAGCGCGACCTGCGCACGGCTGACGGCCTGTGTCGGATACCAGACGCATTCCTTCTCCGTAATGAGCCCGTTGTTCCATGCCCAGGTCACGGCGTCCCTTCCACTCTCCGACACTTTCGGTGCATAGGGATAGCCGTCAAGCGTCCCGGAAACCACCGGTTCGCCCGCCAAGCGATAGAGCACAATGATCGCCTGCTCACAGGAAAGAAAGCTGTTGGGATCAAACGCTCCGCCGTTGCCGCCCATCAGTCCCTTGCCGACCATCCACTTGACGTAGTCATAGTACCATTCCTCACCGGTGAGATCACTGAAGGCCGCATCCGTTTCCGTCGGCGTGCCGCCGGCAAAACGGTACATGATCACCGAAAACAAATACCGCTCCACGCCGTACTCCGGCTGAAAGAGTTTTTGCGCATCATCGCCGCTCATCACACCGGTCGAAACAACATAGTTGACCGCATCGGCATACCACACGTCAGACGCAACGTCTGTATAGGTATAGGTCGTCTGCGTGCCATCTGCTTCGACGGTGATATCAACGCCGCCGTTTTCGTCAGCTGTCATCGTGCCGAACTGCGCGCGGACATCATTCCCCGCAGCGCTCGCATCGTCAAATGGATCAGCCACCGTATCCTGCGGTTCTTCCTGTCGGGCTTCCTGCTTTGTATCTTTCTTCCCGCAGCCTCGCGTTATCAGCACGATGACTATTACCAGTACCACAAGGATCGGGATAAGCAATTTCTTCTGCATGACATCCTCCTGTTGCTGAACATATTACAGTATGTTAGCATACCGCCCCATCTGTTGCAAGTTTTTTCCCAATTGTTCACAAAACGTGCACATTCCCTTGCGCTCACCTCCTCGTCGGGCGCGCATAGAATGAAACGCAGGAGTTTTCCTGCCCCGAGCTTTAGAAGGAGGGTATTTTGATGAATCGTTTTCAGAATTCGTACGGCTGCGCAAAGCCATGCTGTCCGCCGCCCTGCCCTGCTCCCTGTCCCTCGCCGTTCCCGCCGGTCTTTCCGCCGCAGTATGTGCAGGGGCCGACGGGGCCGCAGGGCGTACAAGGGATCCAAGGTGTACCCGGTCCGATCGGTCCCACGGGGCCGCAGGGCGTGCAAGGGCTGCAAGGCCCCGCCGGTGCAGTCGGTGCAACCGGCCCGACCGGGCCCGCCGGTCCGCAAGGCGCTCAGGGCTTGCAGGGACTGACCGGCGCCGTAGGCCCCGCAGGACCTGCCGGTGCAGCCGGACCTCAGGGTCCCATTGGTCCCACCGGGCCTCAGGGGCCTGCCGGCGCGGTCGGTGCAGCGGGTGCTGTCGGCCCTACCGGACCGCAAGGGCCTGCCGGTCCTGCCGGTCCGCAAGGTCTTGTCGGCAGCGACGGAGCGCAAGGGCCGATCGGTCCCACCGGGCCGCAGGGGCCCGCCGGTCCCGCTGACACGCGCGTAGCCGCGGCAGTCACGGACGCGACCGGCACCGAGGACACCGTCACGACGCTCAACGCGCTGCTTGCGAACCTGCGCGCGGCAGGTCTGCTCGCAACCTAAGCAAAGGCGGTGCGGCGCACGCCGCGCCGCCATACATATAAAATAAGAAGGTGATCCCCATTTCCTACCGAATCTGTGTTTACGCCATCTGCAAAAATGAGTCGCAATTTGTTGAACGTTTCATGGACTCCGCGTCCGAAGCGGACAACGTCTTTGTGCTCGACACTGGCTCGACGGACGATACGGTCAAAAAGCTGCGCGCCCGCGGCGCGCATGTTTCGCAGAAGATCATCGCGCCGTGGCGCTTTGATACAGCGCGCAACGAATCGCTGACGCTCATCCCAAAGACCGCCGACCTCTGCTGCTGCATTGACCTTGACGAGCAGTTCCGCCCCGGCTGGCGCAAAAAGCTGGAGGAAGCGTGGCGGCCGGACACAACGCGCGCTCGTTACCGCTACACATGGAGCTTTCTCCCCGATGGGCGCGAGGGCTGCGTCTTTTGGGCGGATAAGATCCACAAAAACGGCTGCTACCGCTGGAAGGGCGCGGTGCATGAGGTGCTGGAATACACCGGCGAGGGTACAGAGCAGTTTGTTGACGCTGAAGGCGTGCAACTCGACCACCATCCCGACCCCAGCAAATCGCGCGGGCAGTATCTGCCGCTTCTGGAGCTTGCGGTGCGCGAAGAGCCGGACAACGACCGCAACCGCCACTACCTTGGGCGGGAATATATGTTCCGCGGCGAATGGGAGCGCGCCGTCGCCGTGCTGAAAGAGCACCTTGCGATGCCGCGCGCCGTCTGGCGCGATGAGCGCTGCGCCTCGATGCGCTACATTGCGCGCTGCCTGCGGCAGTTGGGGCGCGACGAAGAGGCCGCACTCTGGCTGCACCGTGCCGTTGCCGAAGCACCATATCTGCGCGAGCCGTACCTTGAATTCGCAGACCTGCTCTACGCGCAGCAGAACTGGTACGGCGTTATTTTTATGGTAAACCGCGCGCTCACGATCACGGAGCGGCCGCGCACCTACATCTGCGAACCCTTCGCCTGGGGAAGCTACCCTTACGACCTGCTCTCGCTCGCACACGATCATATCGGGCAGACGCAGCGCGCACTCAGCTGCGCGGAAAAGGCACTGTCCCTCGCGCCGCAGGATAGGCGGTTGCAGAAAAACTGCGCGCTGCTGCGGGTGAAATTGCAGGAGGAAAGTCGGATTTAGCGGCTTTCCCCCTGTTTTTTTGTTGATTTTTCCGTCACTCTGTGATATTTTGTTAAAGATTATGGACTGGAGGTGAGGAAAATGGAGCTTTTGGAACATGAGGCGTATAATCTGCTCGAGCCGAGCGAGGGCGAATCGCCCGCGCCCGACCCCGACGCAGGCAAGCATGCCTTTGAGGTTTTCTGCGACTGCATTGCACTGGACGAGCAGCTTGTCGCCTACCTTATCGACGTTTTGAAACGACAGGACAGAACTGCGTTCTATAAGCTTTCGCAGGTCACAACACACCTCGATCTCGACCCGCGTGAGTTCCTCTACTGGCTCTCCCATCGCGAGGACTACGGTTCCACCGACGAACGTGCCTGTGCGCTCATCATGGACGCCTGCTTCACTCGGCTCTATGAAGAGCAGCAGGGCGAACTTTTGGGCGCGTTGCTCTCGGGCGACCGGCAGACCTTCGAGCTTTTCCGCACGGAAGCGCCCGAGCTGCGCCAAGTTCCCGCCGCAACCTACGAATGGTACAGCCGCAACTATCTCGACCGCGACTATCCGCTGCGGTTTATTTTACGATGCAACGGCGTTGCATTTCCCGACACGCCGGAGGAGGAGAAATGAACAGAGATGAAATGTATTTGTCGCTCGGTGTGAGCGAAAAGGTGCTTGCCTTCGGCGAGGCCGTGCTTGAGGAGCTCAAGCCCCGCTTTGCCGAGATCGAGCAGATCGCCGAGCTCAACCAGGTGAAGGTCATCGCCGCGATGCAGGAAAACCGCGTGAACGCGACGCACTTTGCCGCCTCCACCGGCTACGGCTACGACGACGAGGGCCGCGACAACTTAGAGCGCGTGTACGCCAGCGCCTTCCACACCGAGGCCGCGCTCGTCCGCCCGCAGATCACCTGCGGCACGCACGCGCTGGCCATCGCGCTTTCCGCCAACCTTCTGCCGGGCGATGAGCTGCTCGCCATCTCCGGCAAGCCCTACGACACGCTCGAAGAGGTCATCGGCATCCGCGAAAGCCCGTGCTCGCTCAAGGAGTACGGCGTTTCCTACGCGCAGGTCGACCTTCTCCCCGATGGCGGCTTTGATTTTCCTGCCATCGAGCGCGCGCTGAACGATAAGACCAAGCTCATCCACATTCAGCGCTCCAAGGGCTACTGCCCGCGCCCGACGATCTCCGTCGACGCCATCGGCGAAGCCGTTGCCTTCTGCAAGAAGCTGCGCCCCGATGTTGTCATCATGGTCGACAACTGCTACGGCGAATTTGTCGAGGCGAACGAGCCGAGCGACTTCAGCGCGGATATGATCGTCGGCAGTCTCATCAAGAATCCCGGCGGCGGTCTTGCCCCCATCGGCGGCTACATCTGCGGCACGCAGCAGTGCGTGGATCGCTGCGCCTACCGCCTCTCCGCCCCCGGACTCGGGCAGGAGGTCGGCGCAAACCTCGGCCTCATGCCCGCGCTGTACCAGGGTTTCTTCCTTGCGCCCAACGTCGTCTCCGGCGCGGTCAAGGGCGCTGTGTTTGTCGCGGCGTGCTATGAAAAGCTTGGCTTCACGGTCGTCCCCTCCTCCAAGGAGACGCGCCACGACATCATTCAGTGCGTCGAGCTTGGCTCGGCCGAGGGCATGGTCGCCTTCTGCAAGGGCATTCAGGCTGCCGCCGCGGTGGACAGCTACGTTGACCCCGTGCCCGCGCCGATGCCGGGCTATGATTCCGACGTCATCATGGCGGCGGGCGCATTCGTGCAGGGCAGCTCCATTGAGCTCTCCGCCGACGGCCCCGTGCGCGAGCCCTACGCCGTCTACTATCAGGGCGGCCTCACCTGGTACCACGCCAAGCTTGGCGTGCTGCTGTCGCTGCAAAAAATGCTCGACGCCGGACTCATCACCCTGCCGTAACGAAAATCCCCCCTTCGAAAAGGATACCGCTTTTATATATATGCTCATTCGTAGAACACCGCTGACAAACCGGCATTTTCGCCGCCGTCCGCCCCCGCGTACTGTTTGTTTTTTCATCTGACCAAAAAATCCAACAGTACAAAGGAGTTTAACAATTCAATATGTGGTTCTGGCTTTCTCTGATCGCGCTGCTCTGCTGGAGCGGCAGCGACCTCTTTTCCAAGATCGGCTGCCAGGGTGAGGACGATCACCTCGCCCACCTCAAGATGGTCATCGCCGTCGGTACGGTGATGGGTCTTCACGCCGCTTACGAGATCTTCATCGGCGGCGCGGAGATCAGCCTTTCCATCATTCTGACGTATCTGCCCGTGTCGCTGCTGTACATCGGCTCGATGACACTCGGATACCTTGGACTGCGCTACATCGAACTGTCCGTTTCTTCCCCAATCTGCAACTCCTCCGGCGCGCTCGTCGCCGTGATGACGCTGCTCTTCCTCGGCGGCGAGGACTATTCTCCGCTCGCCATCGGCGCAATCATCCTCGTCTGCGTGGGCGCGATCGGTCTCGGCGTGGTGGACGCCACGGAGGACCCCGAGCTGCGCGCCGCCCGTCAGGCCGAGGGCAACCGCAAGTATTCCAAGAGCTTCCTGGCTCTTGCCCTGCCGGTCGCCTACTGCCTGCTTGATGCCGCCGGCACCTTTGCTGACAACCGCGTGCTCGAAACGCTGAATGAGGGCAGCGCAAACGTCGCCTACGAGCTGACGTTCCTCTGCGCCGCTGTGCTGAGCTTCCTCTACGTTGTAGTCATCAAGAAGGATCGCCTGCTGCCCAAGCGCGAAGCGCCGAAGTACATCGGCGCCATCTGCGAAACGGCCGGTCAGTTCGCCTACATCTATGCCATCGCCGATACGGAGCATCTTGCGATGTCCGCGCCGATCATCAGCTCCTACTGCGCGGCAAGCGTGCTGTGGAGCCGGCTCTTCCTCAAGGAAAAGCTCTCGTGGAAGCATTACCTGATGATCCTGTTTGTTGTTATCGGCATTGCCGTGATGGGCGTGTTCGACATTTGATCTTTATGCATAAAAAAGAGTGTTCCCGCCAAGGCGGGAGCACTCTTTTTCTTTTTTCAAGCCTTTTTGATGGGGTGGCGGAGAACGGTCTTCCGCTTTTCCGCCACGACGCGGCGCGGGTCGGAGAGATAGATCTCGTGGTGCAGGCGGACGTCGTTCAGGTCGTTTTTATATCCGTTTTCGCGCAGAAATGCGTCCATCCTCGCAACGGACTCCGGTTCATCATCGAACGAACCCACGTGCATAATCTGCACGCAGAGGCCCTCGTCGACGGTCAGAAATTCCGCTGCCGAGCAGTCGAGCTTTTTCTTCTTTGCCGCCGCCTCGACCGCCCAGTCGAAGTCCGCTTTCGTGATGAAGTCCGGCAGACGCAGGACAGAGATCCAGCAAAAATCCGATTTTCGCCCGTAGTCGATCGTCTCCGTGTCCGGCATCTGCCAGAAACCCTCAAGCGGCGGCACGACATAGTCGAAAAAGCCGTCGATCTCGTGTCCCGCGCGCTTGCTCATTTTGAGCGAATAGGCCACGGCGTAGAGAACACCGATGGCGCGCTGATACGCACCGTTTTCCTCGTTCGGGTCACCTTGCCCTCGCACAGCGATATAGTTCGCGCGCGGCACGGTGACAATCTCCGGTTTTGCCTTCGGCAGGTAAAATTCTTTATATTCTTTTTTGAAGTCAAAGGGCATGGCTTCTTCCTCCTCACTCCAGCGGGATATCCAGCACGCTGACGCCGCGCCTGAAGGCGTATTCGATCGTCGAGCGCGTGCCGCCGCGCAGTCCGTCGTTCACGGCGATCAGCAGGCTCGCATGGTCGACCATGTAGCGGTTGCGCCGCTGCATGCAACCCGGCGTGTAGCTCTGCTGCACCATTGTTTCATAGTCGCAGCACCGCAAAATCTCGCGGTAGCGCGATCGCTGCGCTTCGCTCCAGCCGTCCGCCTGCGTAGGGCAGGGGATCGCTGCTTCGAGTGTGACGTGCGGGTAGTGCTTTTTCAGCGCGAGCACGGTTTCTGCAAAGTAGAGGTCGCAGCCCTCGGCCATGCCACAGATAAAATGCTCCATTCCCTCGTGAATGGCACTCTCCACCGCCGCGCGCAGCTTTGCCTTGAGCGCGACGCAGCGAAGGTCGTTTTCATTTTCCCCCCAGGGCAGTTTTCCCGGCCGATGGCCGGTAAACGCGCAGGAACAGGGCTTTCCCCGCATTGGCATCGCCTCCTATTCTTTTTCCATTATAGAACATTCGTTCGCCTTTGTAAAGCATTTCCCTCTTGACAAACTGAAAATTTGTCGTATACTCAAGCTATCAACTGAATCACTTGTCTTCGAGGCGGGGTGAAACTCCCCACCGGCGGTTACAGTCCGCAAGCGGCGTCTTTCGACGTTGCACGAACCGGTGAAATTCCGGTACCGACGGTCACAGTCCGGATGAGAGAAGATGTGCTGCGCGCGATCTACCACGCAATTTTCACGCTCTTTTGCGTCATGCACCTTGGAAGACTTGTTCTTTCAGGGGAAATGACAAAAAGGAGTGTATTTTTATGTCCGAATCCAATGCCAGCGCCATCTCCACCCCCCGCGCGGTCAGCCGCACCCACAAGCTCACGGTGACCGCCATGCTCTCAACCGTCGCGTTCCTGCTGATGTTCATCGAGTTCCCGATCCCCGCGCTCATCCCCGCCTTCGTCAAGCTCGACATCTCCGATCTCCCCGAACTGCTTGCGGCGTTCTCGCTCGGCCCCGTCTACGGCGTCGTTGTAACGTTGCTCAAAAATGTGCTGTTCTCCGTGCTGCACGGCACGTCTTCCGCCTATGTGGGAGAGCTGTTCAACTTTATCATGGGCAGCGTGTTTTCCTTCACCGCAGGCTTCATCTATCAGAAAAAGAAGTCTCGCAAGAGCGCGCTCGTCGGTGCGCTCACCGGCGCGCTGCTGATGGCAGTGCTGTCCGTCCCCTTCAACTTCTTTGTGGTCTATCCCGCCTATGTTGTGTGCTACAATCTGCCGCTCGAGGCGATCATCGGCATGTATCAGGCCATTCGTCCCTCGACCAACGGCCTTCTTGAGTGCCTGATGGTCTTTAACATGCCCTTCACCTTCGCCAAGGGTATGCTCGATGTGGCGCTGTGCTTCCTCATCTACAAGCCGCTCTCCCCGCTGCTGCACAAATAAGGAAGCTGCCAAATCTGAAAAAAGGAGATATTAATCCATGGCGTTTGACTGGGGCATTCTGCACTGGATCCAAAACACGATCGCCTGCCCGTTTCTGGACGCTGTGGTGCCGAAGCTCACGATGCTCGGCAACGCCGGCATCATCTGGATCCTTGCGGGGCTGGCTCTGCTGTGCAGCAAAAAGTACCGCCGTCAGGGTGCGCTCGTGCTGATGGGTCTGCTCGCAGGACTGCTTGTCGGCAACATTGTGCTCAAAAATCTGGTTGCGCGGCCGCGTCCCTGTTGGCTCGATCCATCCGTGCGGCTGCTGATCGCCTCACCGACGGATTATTCCTTCCCCTCGGGGCACACGCTGTCCTCGACGATCGCCGCAACAATCCTGACGAAGACCGACAGGCGCTTCGGCTATGCGGCCATTCCGCTCGCGGTGCTCATCGCACTCTCCCGCCTGTATCTTTATGTTCACTTCCCGAGCGACGTGCTGATCGCTGCACTGCTGGGGCTGCTCATCGGCGAGCTGACCTTCCGCTACGGCGGCAGGCTCCTTGATAAGCTGCCGCATAAAATCGCATAAAAGAAGAACCGCTTACCGAGTAAGCGGTTCTTCTTTTATTCTTTTCTTGCCGCAAGGAAAAGGTTCGGCGGCGCAGGAAACAGGTTCTCCCTCGCCAGCACGGAAAATCCCGCGTTGGCGACTTCCCTTTCCAGCGATCGCATCGTATCGAAGGAAACATAGGGCCGCTTGCCGGTCTTGTACTCGAACCATTTCGTCATGCGCTCGCGCGTGATGCCCTCGCCCAAGCAATCCGACACCAGAAGCAGCATTCCCTGCGGTTTGAGCAGCGCGCGGATGCGCGCAAGCGCCGCGGTACGATCCTTGATGTAAAGCAGCACATTGCAGGCCAGCACCGCGTCAAAGCTCTCCTCCGCAAGGCAGGTATCAAACAGATCCGTCTGCGTAACGGTCACATTCTCCATTCCCTGCGCTTCGGTTTTTTCCTGCGCGCGGCGCACCATTTCGCCGGAAACGTCGATCGCGCGCACGGACTTGACCGCGGGCGCAACCGCCAGCGTCACGATCCCCGTTCCGCAGGCAAAGTCCAACACAGTGTCCGTCGGCTTGAGATATTGTTTGAAGCGATCCGCCGTCATTTCATAGGCTTTCGCATAACTGGCGCCGACTTGCGCATCGTAATTCTGCGCGCGGCCGTCCCAAAATTCACTCACCGTCGGCATACTGTTGTTTCTCTCTTTCTCGTTTTGTTCAGGTGTTTGCTTTTCCGCCCTTGCATACCACGCGGACCCCGTCACTGTGTGTAAGATAGGCCATCGGGCCATAGGCCTTGATGCCAAACTCCAGCACGTCGCCGACGTGGATCTTGTCCTTCACATTCTCAACGTCGAGGATCGTGTGGTCGGACGAGGCACCGATGACCTCAACGCCCTCCATGCGCGGCACAAGGTCAAAGCAGTTGCCGTAGTCCACGCGCCCCATGGCAACGATCGCACGGCGGCGAATGCCGCGGTCTTCATAATGACCCACCTCGCCGAAGGCATTTACACCCAACTCACCGACCGGAAAGCTCGGTTTGTCGCGGCACTCGATAACCTCAGCCTTAATCGTTAGCACGTCCTTATGTAAGAAATCAGGGGAGAAATTGTCTGACTCGCCAAGCAGTCCGATCTCACCAAAGCGCAGCAGATTGATGCGGTAAGGCATCGTGCCGTTCAAAGCCATATAGGCAGAGGTCGACGCGCCGCCGCTGACGTAATCAAGCGGCCTGCCGATCTCGCGCTCAATGTCTGCCGCCAAGCTGACGAGCGCCTGCATATTTCGCTTGGTCGGCACAACGGAGCCGTAGCAGCTCAAGTTCACGCCCACGCCCGCAAGGCGCAGGTTTTTGAGCTTATTTTCCACCTCAAGCGCAGCGTCCAGCGCGTCCTCTTCATTCCAGAAGCCCTCGCGCAGATCGCCGAGGTCCATCATCAGGATCACTTCATGTATTTTATTCTGCCGCTTCGCCTCTTCATTGAGTGCGCGCAGCACGGTGATGTCACTTTGCAGGCTGATGTCGCTCAGCTCCACCACGTCCGGAAGCTCCGAAAGCATGGGGATGCGAATGAGCATCAGCGGTTTTTTGGTGAGTCCCGCCTCGCGCATGATGCGCAGCTGACTCACGCGCGACGTGGCAATAAACTTCACGCCGCTTTCTTCATAAACGCGCACGATCTCAGGCAGTGCGGACACTGCCTTCACGACGCCGGCGACCTCGATGAGAGAATCATGGCAGCGCTCTACGAGCGCTGCCAGATTCTCTGCCAATAGATCGAGATCGAATTCCACACAGGGATACAGATTCCGATTCATTGTCATAATTGTATTTCCTTATTAAGAGGTTTGCGTACTGTTTGGGATTATGTTTCTGTCAGGTGCTCACTTCGCAGCCTTCTTAGCCTTCTTGAAGGGCTTACCGGCAAGATCCTTGAGCGTCCAGCCGATCAGCACGCACAGCCAGTTGATGATGGGCATGAGCCAGTTGAAGATGGCCCAGGGACCGTAACCGCCGGCGCCCCAAGGAGCGATGTTCAGGGTGTCCTTAATGAACACACCGCAGGTGTTCCAGGGGATCAGCGCGGAAGTAACGGTACCGGCGCCCTCAAGAGCAGAGGACAGAACCGCCGGGTGCACGCCCATCTTGTGATACTCCTCGGCATACATACGGCCGGGAACCACGATGGAGATGTACTGCTCGGGCATGGTGGCGTTGGAGAGAACGCAGGTCACTTCGGTCAGGCCAACGAGAGCCGCAGGGCCCTTGGCAAACTTCTTGAGGGAGTTGACGATGACCTCGAGCTGGTGGGTCTCCTCCATGATACCGCCGAACATCATGGCGATGATCGTCATGGAGACGGAGGACATCATACCCATGATACCGCCGCTTTCGAGCAGTCTCGTCATGGTGTAGCTCGTTTCGGGAGAAAGACTGGCTTCGAACATGGCGAGCGCTTCGTCGGAGAAGTAGTAGCCGTTCTTACCATAATCGAAGATGGTACCAAGCGTGCAGGCCTCAGGCTGGAAGATGAGACCCAGAATGGCACCGACAACAATACCGAGGGTAATGCCGGGGATCGCGGGAACCTTCAGGGCAACTGCCACGATAACGACGACCGGAGGCAGGAGCAGCACAGGGTTGATGTTGAAGATACCGCCCTCCGCAGCGTTCAGCGCGTTGGAGAACTCAATCACGCGGGACATATCTGCGTCGCCGCCGTGATACTGCACAGCACCGAGGACGCCAAAGAATACCAAGGTAATGCCATAAGTAATCGTAGTGGGCAGGATCATGGCCTTGACGTGGGTGATCACGTCCGTACCGGCCATGGCGGGAGCAAGGTTCGTCGTATCGGACAGCGGGCTCATCTTATCGCCGAAGTAGGCGCCGGAGAGAACCGCACCGGCGGTCATGCCGGGGCTCATGCCGAGACCGAAGCCGATACCCATCAGGGCAACGCCCATCGTACCCATCGTGCCCCAGGAGGTGCCGGTGGCGAGTGAGGTGATGGAGCAGATCAGAACGCAGGCAATGAAGAAGATCGCGGGTTTCAGGACTTTCAGGCCGTAGTAAATCATGGTAGGCACAACGCCCGCATTGATCCACACGCCGATCAGGATACCGACGATGATCAAGATGCAGATGGACTGCAATGCTTTGTAGATGCCGTCCATCATGGACTTTTCAACTTCATCCCACTTGTAGCCGAGATGCAGTGCCATGATCGCGGCAGCCATCACGCCGACAAACATGGGTACATGCGGGTCGACACCAAAGATGATAATACCGACCGCCAGAGCGGCGACCAGAACTGCCAGTGTCAACAGGGCTTCCCCTAGTTTGGGCATTCTCTTTTCCTTACTCATAGTGTTACCAACCTTTCGAAATTTTGGGGGTCACTTTGCTACTTGCATGGATATCTATGCACATACTTTAGCACAGTATCGCGAAAATAGCAAGTTGTTTTTGAATGGTGAACGCAGTTTTACGGTAATGCCTTTTCTTCTTCAATTCTCGTGGTATCTACCAATGCAGATCTTGGATAGCACTCCTCCTTTTAATTTTACAGCAGCACAACACATAAGGGTGGGATTGCACTCTGCAAAATGCAGAAAATACCTCGCTCTCCGGCCCACCGATCCCCCATCGGCAGGCCGGGGATGAGGTCGTGTATACTTTCCGGCACGGCACGGGTATTTACCCGTGCCATGCCAGCCTCGCAGGCAAGAAATGCGAGGATCGTATCCTGTTTTTACCAGCCGAGCTTAGTCATGGCATCATCGACTGCCTTGATGACGATGTCAATTTCCTTCTCGGTAACGATCAGCGGCGGGACAAAGCGCAGCACATTGCCGTTGGTGTTGTTGATGAGAACGTTGCTGTCCTTGAAGCACAGGTCGACAACGGGCTGGCCGGTGGGATGATTGAGCTGGATACCGTCGATCAGGCCGAGGCCGCGGATCTCGTTGACCGCGTCGGGGTGGTTCTTCTCGATGACCTTGTGCATCTGGTCACGGAAGTACTCGCCCATCTTGCGGGAGTTCTCGATGACGCCGTCGTTGATCATCACGTCGAGCGTGGTGGCAGCGAGCGCGCAGGCGAGAGGACCGCCGGCGAAGGTGGAGCCGTGGGTGCCGGGCGTCAGGGTCTTGGCAGCATCACCGCGGGCGCAGACAGCACCGATGGGCACGCCGGAACCGAGAGCCTTTGCCATGGAGCAGGTGTCGGGCTCCACGCCGTAGTTCTGGTGCGCGAAGAGCTTGCCGGTACGGCCGGAACCGACCTGAACCTCGTCGAACATGAGGAGGATGCCCTTCTCGTCGCACAGGTCACGCAGACCCTGCAGGAACTCCTGGGAAGCGGGACGCACGCCGCCCTCGCCCTGAACGGGCTCGGTCAGGATCGCGCAGACATACTCATCCATGATATCCTTGACGGACTGGAGGTTGTTGAACTCGGCATAGCGGAAGCCGGAGGGCAGGGGCTCGAAGTAGCGATGGACCGCATACTGGCCGGTGGCCGTGCAGGTCGCGAGGGTACGGCCGTGGAAGGAGTTCTTCATCGTGATGACGACGAAACGCTCGGGGTGGCCGTGATCCTTGGCATACTTACGGGCGAGCTTGATCTGGCCTTCGTTGGCCTCAGCGCCGGAGTTGGCGAACAGCACCTTGTCGAAGCAGCTGTTCTCGACGATGAGCTTCGCGGTCTGGACGGCGGGCTCATTGTAGAAGTAGTTGGAGCAGTGGAGGATCGTGTGGGCGCGCTCTTCGAGGCACTTGACGATCGCGGGATGGCAGTGACCGAGACCGTTGACGGCGATACCGCCGATGAAGTCGAGGTACTTGTTGCCGTCCTTATCAAAGACGTAAGCGCCTTCGCCGCGCTCGATGGAAAGGGGCATACGGACATGGTTGCCATAGAGGTACTTGTCGCCATTCTCGATGACTTCGGCGTTGGTCTTGAACTTTTCGATCATTGTATATGTCCTCCTATAATTAAATTGGGTGTATGTTTTACCACTTGATGCCGACACTCGGCTGTGCGGTACCGATCGTGGTACCGGTGCCTTCATCGGTGAAGGCTTCATAGAGCACGGAGTGGGGCTTGCGGCCGTCGATGATGTTGACGCTCGTCACGCCCTCTTCGATGGCCTGCACGCAGCAGTCGACCTTCGGGATCATGCCGCCGGCGATCGTGCCCTTATCCTTGAGCGCCTTCACGTCCTGAATGTTCAGGTAGCTGATAACGTCACGGACCTTGATGTCATTGCACAGACCCTCGATATCAGTGAGGATCACGAGCTTCTCAGCGCCGAGCGCAGAGGCAAGCTTGCCTGCGGCGGTGTCGCCGTTGATGTTGAAGGTGTGACCCTGACCATCGGTTCCGACGGGAGCGACAACAGGGATATAACCCGCGTCGAGCATGGCGAAGATGGGCTTGGGGTCGACGTAATCCACATCGCCGACGTAGCCGTGCACCTCGTCGCGCTGGTGGCAGTGATAGATGTCACCGCTGACGCCGGAGAGACCGACCGCCTTGCCGCCGAGCTTGTTGATGAAGCCGACGAGCTCGGTGTTCACCTGACCGACGAGCACCATCTCGACAACACGCATGATGTCGGCAGAGGTGTAGCGCAGACCGTCGATGAATTCGACGGGAATGTCGAGCTTTTCAAGCATCTTGTTGATGCCGGGGCCGCCGCCGTGGCTCAGCACCGGCTTCATGCCGAGGAGCTTGAGCAGCACCACGTCGTGCATGACGGCGTCCTTGAGCTCTTCGTTGATCATGGCGTTGCCGCCGTACTTGATAACGATGATCTTGCCCTGATATTTCTGCAGGTAAGGCATCGCCTCCATCAGAGTTTCGACCTTGTTTGCGATATCGCTCATGGGTGTGCCCTCCTTCGAAAATTAGGTGCGGTAGTCGCCGTTGATCTTGACGTAATCGTAAGTGAGGTCGCAGCCCCAGGCCTTGGCCTCGCCGTCGCCCTGATAGAAGCGGACGATAACGGTGATGTCATGCTCGGTGAGCACCTTCTTGGCGAGCTCTTCGCTGAAGTCGGCGCCGAAGCCGTCCTTCATGACCTGCACCTCGCCGGCAGCGCTCTTGATGATGCAGTCGGCACGGGTCGGGTCAACGTCTGCGCCCGAGTAACCGGCAGCGGCCATGATGCGGCCCCAGTTGGCGTCGCGGCCAAAGACGGCAGCCTTGAAGAGCATGGAGCCCGCGATGGACTTGGCGACCAGGCGTGCGTCGTGCTCAGTGGGAAGGCCATAGGCCTCGACTTCGATGAGGTGGGTCGCGCCTTCGCCGTCGGAAGCGACGCGGCGAGCCATATCGGTGCAGATGGCGAGAACGAGGTCGGCCATCGCCTTCTTGTCTTCTTCGGTCTTGATCTCAACGCCGGAGGCGCCGTTGGCCAGCAGGAAGATGGAGTCGTTGGTAGAGGTGTCGCCGTCGACGGTGCACATGTTGAAGCTCTTATCCACTGCTGCGGAGAGCATCTTCTGAAGATCCGCGGGGTCAGCCTTGGCATCGGTCGTCACATAGACGAGCATGGTCGCCATATTGGGATGGATCATGCCAGAACCCTTGGCCATCGCACCGATCTTCACCGTGCCGGTGGAGAGCTGCAGCTCATAGGCGCACTCCTTGCGGACGGTATCGGTGGTCATGATGGCGTAAGCAGCCTCGGAACCGTTCTCCTTGGCGAGCTTGCCGGGAATGATCTCGCGGATGCCCTGGAGCACCTTGTCGACCGGAAGTCTCTGGCCGATGACGCCGGTAGAGCAGACGAACACTTCGTCCTCGCCGAGGCCGAGCAGCTTTTCCGCCTCGCGCTCAACGGTGCGGGCGTCTTCGATGCCCTGCTTACCGGTAGCGGCGTTGGCATTGCCGGAGTTGATGACGACAGCACGAGCCTTGCCCTTTTTCAGGATCTCACGGTCGAGAATGACCGGAGCGGCGCAGAACTTGTTCGTGGTGAAGCAGGCCGCGCAGGAGCAGGGCAGATCAGAGTAAAGGACGGCGACGTCGGGCTTCTTGTTCTCACGCTTTTTGATGGCGGTATAGGTAGCACCTGCGGTGAAGCCCTGCGGCGTGGTCACGCCGCCCTCGATCTTTTTCAGATTGGACATGTGGGGGATCTCCTCTCTTATATGTTAGTTTAACAGCACTTTTGCCAAAATCGGGCCGAAACTCGTCGAACCGGAAATTACGGATACATCGGGGGCATCATGAGGCCGGTGGTCTCGGGCAGGCCCATGATGAGGTTCATGTTCTGAATGGCCTGGCCGGCAGCGCCCTTGCCGATGTTGTCGATCACAGAGGAGACGATCAGGCGGTGGGTGCGGGCGTCAAAGGTCGGGGTCATCTCGCAGAAGTTCGTGCCATAGACCCACTTGGTCTGGACAGGCATGCTGGCCGGGAAGACCTTAACGAAGGGCTCGTCCTTGTAGAACTCCTTGTACATCTCGTAGACTTCCTCGTTGGTGTAGTCCTTGTCGCAGGTGGCATAGATGGTGACCTCGATACCGCGAACCTGGGGCAGGAGGTGCGGCTGGAAGTTGATGTACTGCCAGGTCTCGGGCTTCATCAGATCCTTACCGGTGATGTAGGCGATGTTCTGCTCGATCTCGGGCGTGTGGCGGTGGCCGCCGCCGAGGGCGTAAGCGCAGAAGTTGTTCTCCGCCTCAGTGAGGAGCTTGTTGAGGGCGGGACGGCGGCCTGCGCCGGTGTAGCCACTCTTGGCATCGATGACGATGGTGTTGTCAACGATGTGACCGGCCTTGAGCATGGGCTGGAGGCCGAGGGTGGAGGCGGTGGGATAGCAGCCGGGGTTGGCGATGAGCTTCTTGCCCTTGGCAAGATCACGCATGACCTCAGGGATGCAGTAAACAGCGTCGTGGGTCATCTTGGCGTCGGGGTGCTTCTGGCCGTACCACTTCTCCCAGACGTCAACGTCGCGGAAGCGGATATCGGCGCCGATATCGATGATGGCGCAGTCCTCAGCGAGCACGATCTCCGCCCACTTGGCCACGTCGCCAGAGGGGACCTGGATCATGATGACATCGCTCTTCTTCGCGGTCTCGCGGACGTTCTCCTCCGTGAGGTCCATGATGACCTGATCATAGAAGCCGCGCAGAGCGGGATGATGCGTGGAGATGGCATCGCCGGCGCCGTAGGTATCGAGCACGTTGACAAGCTCTCCCTCGTGGTGGTTGACCATCATGCGGAGCACTTCGCCGCAAACATAACCGGTAGCACCGATGCAGGAATAATGGATCATGTCTGTTTTCCTCCTTGTTAATTCGACATTTTGTCTGACAATTTTGTACTGCTTGGAAAATCCCGTGTGTAGGCATTGAATTTTCTTTGGTGATATTGTATAATCCAAAAGCAGTTTTGAAAAGCGAATATATTTTCATATGCGCATTCCAAAATGGAATCTTTGAGATATTGTTGATTATTGAGGGCATTTATAATGAGTATTCGTAAATATATTGCCTATCTCCGCACTGTGGAGACCGGCAGCATCACCCAGGCGGCGAACGAATTGGGCTATACGCAGTCCGCCGTGAGCAAAATGATCTCGGATCTGGAGCAGGACTGGCAGGTCAAGCTCTTAACGCGCAACCACTCCGGCATCGAGATCTCCTCCGACGGCATGGTGCTCCTGCCCACGATCCGCGAGATCGTCAAGGACTACGAGGACCTCAACTTCGCCGTGTCCGAGCTGCATGGCGTGCAGTCCGGCACGCTGCGCCTCGGCTGCTTCACGAGCCTCGCCGTCAGTTTGCTGCCGGAAATTCTGAAGGACTTCCACCAGACGTATCCCAACATTCAGATCCAGCTGATGACTGGCGAGTATTATGAAATTTCCGAATGGCTGCGCCGCGGCGCGATCGACTGCGGCTTTCTTGCCATCCCCGCCTCCAACGACTTTGAGACGACGCCCATCCTGCACGACACGATGGTCGCCATTCTCCCAAAGGATCACCCGATGGCGGACGCGTCCGTCTTCCCGCTCGAGCAGCTGCCGCACGAGAACTTCGTGCGCCTGATGGAGATCGAAGACTACGAATTCAACCGCCTGCTCGACCAGTGCAATATCCACCCTGAGATCACCTATGATACAACAAGCGATTTCGCCCTCCTTTCCATGGTCGAAGCGGGACTCGGTGTGAGCATCGTCCACAGCCTGATGCTCAAGCCCGAGCGCTATCATGTCGCCATGCTGCCGCTCAATGTCAAGCAGTCGCGCGAGATCGGCATTGCGGTCAAAAAGGGCTTCCTGCCCTCGACCATCACGCAGCTTTTCCTTCAGCACGTGATCGACTACACGCGCAGCATCGACGAGAACAGCGCCAGACGGTGATCGAACTGTCAATTTTGGGGAAAACTCGTCTTTCCAACCGCAGGTTGGAACAAACAGCCGTCGGTTCAACCACCGCGCCATTGCCAAACCGGCCTCCCGCCCCTATACTGAGCCCATACCGGTGACCCAAAAAGGCCATGGCCGAACACACAGGGCAAAGAAAACTGAGCACATGAAAGAGAGGTTAGACAATTGGAAGAACTGACAATGGGCGCGCGTATCTCGGCGCACCGCAAAAATAAAGGACTCACGCAGGAGGCACTGGCAAACACTCTCGGCGTAAGCAATCAGGCCGTTTCCAAATGGGAGAGCGATGTCTGCTGTCCCGACATCGCGCTGCTGCCGCAGCTTGTCGACGCGCTGGAGATGACGCTCGATGAGCTCTTCGGCCGCGAGAGCAAGGCGGCCATCGCAAACGATCAAATCCTGCCCGTGGCGGCGGAACTGCCGTGGGAAGATGACGACAGCATCCATGCCGTGCTCTTTCAGGGGCACCGGCTGCTCCAGCCGAAGGAGGGCAGTCTCTTCCGCCGTGATAAATACGATGAAATTCGCAAGAGCGTCGAGCTGCACTTTTCCGGCACGGCGCAGGATATTTACAGTGACTTTTCCGTCGTCTGTACGAATTCGATGATTCAAGGAAGTGTGAGAGCCGGCGACGGCGTCACCTGCACCGATGTTGGCGGCGATGTATCCGCAGGAGACAGCGTGACCTGCGGCAGCGTCGGCGGCGACGTGCAGGCAGGCGATGGCGTCACCTGCTCCGGCAACGTCATGGGCAATGTCCGCGCGGGCGACAGCGTCAGCTGCGGCAGCGTCGGCGGCGATGTGCAGGCAAGCGACAGCGTGCGCTGCGGCGATGTGCAGGGCAACGTCCGCGCAAGCGACAGTGTGCATTGCAGTACCGTCGTCGGCGATGTGAACGCCGACAGCGTCCGCTTCACAAAGGACGGTAAAGGCTTTTCCTTCACCACCCGCTGAAGCAGCGCAAAAGCGCGGCACCCTGACCGGCGCCGCGCTTTTTTCCTTGTCATCCCCCGCCTTTTGTGTTACGATATGCTTGAGAAAGAAAAAGGTGGGAGCATCATGGAAAATACCTTCAAGAGTTCCGTCTTCGGCGGCTTCAACCGCGATGACGTGATCCGCTATATCGAAAAAACCGCGCTCGAGAGCAAGCAGCAGATCGAGTCTCTCGAGCAGGAGAGCGACGGCCTTTGCCGCGAGAATGCAGAGCTTCGCGATAAGCTTGCCGCCGCCGAGCGCGAGCGTGACAAGCTCGCAGAGTCCTACGACACTGCGTCCGGCGCGCAGGAAGCTCTCAAAAAAGGACTGACCGCCGCGCAGGAGACGATCACCGAGCTGCGCGCGCAGCTTGAAGAGAGCGCACAGCGAGCCGCCTTCGCGCAGAAGGAGCACGAGCGCCTGCGCGAGGCGCAGAAGGCCGAGCACGAGCGTGAGATGCAGAAACTGCAAGCAGAACTTGAGACGCTGCGCGCGCAGGCCGAAGAATACGGCCGCGTGAAAGCGCACATCGCCGACATTGAGCTTTCCGCCCGCGAGCGGGCCGACGCGCTCGACGCCGCTACGCGCGCCAAATTGCAATCGCACATCGCCGCCTGCACGCAGCAGTGCGCGCGGGTGCTTGCAACGCTCGGCAATACCTGTGAGAGCGTTTCGACCGCGCTGCGCCACGCAGACGCCGCCGTGTCGCAGCTGCCCGGCGCGTTCACCACGCTGGAAGGCCAGCTCGACGAGCTCAAGAAGTTCGAGCAGTAACAAAAAACAAAGAAGGAGTGCGTTCCCGTCGGGAACGCACTCCTTCTTTATGATAAAGCTGCGTACTGGTCAAAAAGCTCTGCAAATTCTTCTAAACGGTCGCGCAGGTCATCGCCCGCCGCGGTGCGAAAGTAGAGCACCTCTCCCCCGCGGCGCAGAATGAGAAACTGCGTATCTCCGGAGGTATTTTCCGCGTAGTACGCCTCGTCAAAGCTGTCGAGCGAAAGCGTCTGCGCATCGCTTCCCATGAAGTAGTCGCGCAGCTCATGCGTCAGCGGAACGGCCAGCACAGAAATGCGCGGGACGTAGAAGTCAAGCTCCGTGCTGTACTGCATCCAAGTATCGATCGTTCCCGCATACGGCGTTTCGCCGACAGAGTACACGTGCCCGCCGAGCACCGTCGAGAGATCGCGCACACCATACCAGTCCGATCCCCTTTCGCCGCCGAGCATCTCGGTCCCGATATACGGCAGCGGCGGCTCGTCATAGCTGTCGCCGTAGGCCGTATCGTTCACTCGCCAGAAAATCAGCGCGAGCGCCAATACACCGGCAATGATCGTAAGCGCGCGGTCCGCTTTCGCCCAGCGGTTGCGCGGCATCTTCTCCACGCGCTCGCACGCCTCCATCGCGCGCTTGAGCGTCCACATCTCGTTTCTCTCCTTTGCCTCGCTCAGGATACCGAGGATACTGCCTAAGATAATGGACACAAACTGAATGACCTCGCTCTTTTCCATCGTGAGGAACGACATCACCGGGAGACTCAAGGCACTAAAAAGGAAATAGACGAGCCAGATGTCCACCACCAGGAAGATCATCGGCAGGAAATAGCTGCGGCGCAGCTTTTTGCGCAGCGTGCGGTAGCCGTAGCTATCCGTGCAGGGGCGCGGCGAGGGCGCACGCGCACTCATACCTCCGCGCCAGATATAAAAGATGCCGTCCTTCGTCCGGCAGACATAGTCCCAGCCCATCTGGGCGCGTGTTTCGCGCGTCCGCTTGTCGGGGTCGGCATCGTCCAGCGCAGGTTCGAGGTGATAGCGGCATTCGCACGGCTCACCGATCACAAATTCATCTCCGCGCAGGAGCAGCTTACCCTCCGCCGCGCGCTCGGAAAGCCATTGCTCGATGCCGCGCGGATCGTAGGCGCTGACCTTGAAGTGAATGCTCTTGGTCTTGGGCTCGTCGGCTTCGGCCGCCGTGGTCTCGCTCTTCTCCGGAAGCTCCGCTGCTTCGTGCAGGTTTTCGTCCATCTGCGTCCACTCCCCCCCTTTTTCTCTATGCAGAGTATAGGGGAGCGCGCGGGTTTTTTCAAGCACGTTCAGCGAGCATTGGGAAAAAGTGCGCGCAAGTTTGATGTTACATCGCAAAAAAGGCAGGAAGTTCCTGCCTTTTTGCGCTTCACAGCAGGATCGGCTGAAGCTGTCTCCCCGCCATCGCCGCCTCGAGCGTCGGCATGATCTTGCGGAAATCCGCAATGAGCGATGTGGGCTTTTCCACAGCATTATCCTGCCCGAAGGGGACAAAATAGTAGTTTTTTCGGTTCAGGAGCGTGGCGATGTTCCCTGCGCTTGCGGAAAGCCCATCGTTCGTCGCCAGCGCGAGCACGACGGGCTTGCCGTTTCGCAGGTGTCCCTTCGCCGCCATCGTTACCGGCCCGTCCGTGATGCCGTAGGCGAGCTTAGCAAGCGTATTGCCCGTGCAGGGCGCGATGACGAGCGCCTCCATCGCCCCCTGTGGGCCGAGAGGCTCCGCCTCCACGATATTCCGCACGGCACGGCGCCCCGCGACAGCCTCCACGCGCGTCACAAAGTCCTCCGCCGTGCCGAAACGCGTCGAATACTTCGCCGCGTTTTCCGACAGAATCGGCACGATCTCGTGCTCGCGCGCGACGTCCTCGTAAATTTTCAGCAGCCCGGGGTGGTTGCAGAACGAGCCGCAAAAAGCAAATCCGATTTTCATGTATCCTCCTCCATGAGTCGCGTCAGCGTTTTTTGAATGGCACGCGCCGCTGTCTCCGGCGCAACGCGCCCCGGCAGTCCCGGCGCACGCAGATAGGAAAGGCGCAGTCTTTCCACCGCGTCCATGTCAAAGCCGCTCGCACCCGCAAGCTCGATGAGCAGGCAGTCTCGCGGCAGTTCTGAGAGCAGCGCCTCGTCCAGCACCTGATGCGGCACGGTGTTGAACACCACGCGGAATACCCCCAGCGTACCGGAAAGCCGGTTTGTGTGCAGCGGCGCATAGCCGAAGGCGTCGATCCACGCAAGGTCGGAACGCTTGCGCGCACTGACGCTCACCTTCGCCCCCAGCGCGTGCAGGTCGTGCGCAAGCACCTTTCCGATGCGGCCAAAGCCCACGACAAGGCAGGGCGTACCATGCAGCGTGACGCTTGTATGCTTCATCGCCGTTTCGATCGCGCCCTCCGCCGTTGGGACGGCGTTGCGCACGCTCAGTTCCTCTACGGCAAAATAGTCCGTGATGTGCAGCCCCAGCGCGTCCGCGAGCGCCATCGCCTCCCCGCTCACGTTTCCGGCAAAGATCCGATGCTCCGGCCGCAGCGCGCGGAAAAGGCGCTCGGTCGTCAGCTCCGTGCCGCTTAAGTATCCGTTTTTCTCCATTGGCAGCGGCAGGACAATGACCTGCGCCTTCAGCGCATCGCACAGCGCCTGTGGGTTCGGCGCGCCGGAAAGCTCCCACGAGCAGACCTCGTACCCATCCGCCGCCATCATCTGCGCGAGCAGGCGCATCCGCTGATCGCCGCCCAGGAATGCTATCGTCTGATCCATCTCATTCCCCCTTTTCCATAAAGGGTATGCACGATGCGGCCGGAAGTTTCCTCTCTGCGTGTCGTCCGTGCATTTGCGCCTGCACCCGTGAGGCGCAAAAAAGGAGCCGTTTCCGATTTGGAAACGGCTCCCCGCTCTGTTTAGTTTTCCTCCGGCAGCAGGATACGAATGGTCGTCCCCTTGCCCTCCTCGCTTTGAAGCTCCACCGTGCCGCGGTGATACTGCACGGCGTGCTTGACGATGGAAAGGCCGAGTCCCGTACCGCCGCTTGCCTTCGAGTGGCTCTTGTCCACGCGGTAAAAGCGCTCGAAAATGCGCTCCTGATGCTCCGGTGCAATGCCGATGCCCGTGTCGGAGACGGAGACGACCGCCTTGCCGTCCTGTTCGCCGACGGTCATCTTCACGCTGCCGCCCTTAACATTATATTTGATGGCGTTGTCGCAGAGGTTGTAGATGACCTCGTACAAAAGCCGCCGTACTCCGTCAAGGCAGACCATCTTTCCCTCGACGGTGACAGAGACGTTCTTCTCCGCCGCCGCGGTTTTGAGATCGTCCGCCGCCTCCTGCGTCAGCTGTAACAGATCGACCGTTTCGCGCGGCATGACGTCGCCCTCGTCGAGCTGCGACAGGCGAATGATATCGCCGATGAGCGTGACAAGGCGCTGCGCCTCCTTGCGGATATGCCCGATAAAGCGGGGAACGTCCTCCTGCTTCACCATACCGTTTTCCAGCAGTTCCGCGCTGCCGATGATGCCCTGAAGCGGGGTTTTGAGCTCGTGGGAAACATTCGCCGTAAATTCCCGGCGCGTCTGCTCCGCCGTTTCGCGCTCGGTAATGTCAAACGCCAGCAGCACCGCGCCCACCGCCGCGCCGATGCGGCTGACGTCGAACTGCCAGATCCTGCCGCCACGCTCCACACGCGCTTCACTGTGGCCTTCCTCCATGGCGTCCTGAATGGCAAGACTCACATCATGGCTGCGGTCGATGGTCAAAAAGTCCTGCCCGATGCAGCTTGCATCTGCGCCAAAAAGCTTTTCCGCCGCGGGGTTGATGCTCAGCACGCGCTCCTTCTCATCAAGCAGCACAAGGCCCTCGCGCATGCTGCCGGTGATCTGCGAGAATTCCGTCTGCTGGCGCTGCAGCTCGCCCATCTGCTCGTCGATCTGCCGGTGCTGACGGTTGATGCGCCCGAGCAGCGGAGCAAGCTCCTCGTAGGCGTCGTTTTCGAGCGGGTGCTCAAGGTCAAGCTCATTGAGCGGTCTCACAATACGGCGCGAGAGACTTTTCGCCAGAACGCCGGAGAGGATCAGCGCCACGATCAGCACCACAAGAATAGGCTGTATCATGCCGACAAGCAATACGCCTGCCGTCGCGCGGCTGATGGAAATGCGCAGAACGCTCCCATCTGAGAGCTTTTGCGCGCTGTACATCGTTTTTTGCAGCAGTGTGGAGGAATAGCGCGAGCTTTCGCCCTCGCCGTATTCGAACGCACGCTTTACCTCTTCGCGGTCGGCGTGATTCTCAAGGCTCTCCGCATCGGTTTCCGTGTCGAAGATCACCGCGCCGTCCGGCGCGATCCATGTCAGGCGATAGTGTCCGGAGGAGAGCTTTTCGAGATAGTCCGTCCCGTTTTCCTCCACAGCGGCGGCGGCAAGCGCCAGCTCATCATGCAGCTGCTTTTTTTCGACGCTGCCGAAATATTCGTACAGGCAGCCCATGATGACAAGCAAGCTCGCCAGCAGCACCGTTCCGGCCACCGCCAGAATGGAACGGAAGATTTTTTTGGTCATGCCTTTCCCTCCATGCGGTAGCCCACGCCGCGCACGGTCTCGATCTTTTCACCGTAAGTGCCGAGCTTCTGCCGCAGCGTACGAATGTGCATATCTACCGTGCGCGTCTCGCCGCAGTAGTCGATCCCCCACACATCGGCCATCAGCTGGTCGCGCGAAAACGCCGTGCCGGGATGCGAGAGGAACAGCCGCAGCAGTTCGAACTCCTTATAAGTCAGCGTGATGTTTTCGCCGTCCGCCGTGACGGTGCGGCTCTCCTCGTCCAGAACAAGTCCGCCCAGGCGACGCTGCTGTGGCACGCTCTTGGCTCCGCAGCGCCGCAGCACCGCCTTGACGCAGGAGACCAGCTCCATCACGCCGAACGGCTTGACAAGGTAGTAGTCCGCGCCCAGATCAAGGCCGCGGATCTTGTCGTACTCTGCGCCCTTGGCCGTCGCCATGACGACCGGGATATCGGAAAGCCCACTGTCCGCGCGCATGCGGCGCAGCAGTTCCATTCCGTCGATGCCGGGAAGCATCACGTCCAGCACGACCAGTTCCGGTCTTTCCGTGCGCAGCGCCTCCCAGAACGACGTGCCGTCTTCAAAGCCTCTTGCTTCAAGGCCGGTCGATTGCAGGGCATATACCTCAATATCGCGAATGCTGGCGTCATCTTCCACGCACCAGATCATCGTTCACCCCTCCTTATGCTCTCCTGTCACAGAGAAAATGACCCACTCGGCAATATTCACCGCATGGTCGCCGATGCGCTCAAAGTACTTGGCGATCATCAAAAGGTCGAGCGCAAATTCACCGTCGGCGGGATCCTGCGCAATGCGCTCGATGAGTCCCTTCTTCACGCGGGTGAAATAATCGTCCACCGCATCATCTTCGGCGATGACCTGCTCGGCAAGCGCCGTATTCTGCCGGACGTAGGCGTCCACGCTTTCCGTTACCATTTTAATGGTGGAGCGCGCCATTTCCCGCAGCAGCGCGCTGTTTTCCGCACCGCGCCCACCGAGGAAGGTGACAATCTCTGCGATATCCTCAGCCTGATCGCCGATGCGCTCCATATCCGTGATCATTTTGAGCGCCGCCGAGATCTGGCGCAGATCCTTTGCAACAGGCTGCTGCTGCAAAAGGAGCTTTAAGCACAGCGATTCGATCTCGCGCTCCTTGCGGTCGATCTCCTCATCGAGCGGCGCAACGCGCGTAGCCAGTTCCGTGCTCCCTTCAGTGAGTGATTGCGCCGAAAGCGCGATAACCTCCTCGCACAGCGCGCCCATTTCAATCAGCTCGCGGTTGAGCAGCGCAAGCTGTTCATCAAACCGGCTTCTCATCAGCCAAACCTCCCCGTGATGTAGTCTTCCGTCCGCTTGTCCCACGGCTGGGAGAAGAGCTTTTCCGTCTCGCCGTACTCCACAAGCTCGCCGAGCAGGAAAAACGCCGTGTGATCGGAAATACGCACCGCCTGCTGCATATTGTGCGTAACGATGACGATGGTATAACGATCCTTGAGCTCCATGGCGAGTTCCTCGATCTTCGAAGTCGAAATGGGATCGAGCGCGCTCGTCGGCTCGTCCATCAGCAGCACCTCCGGCTCGACCGCAAGCGCGCGGGCGATGCACAGTCTCTGCTGCTGGCCGCCGGAAAGACCCAGCGCATTCTTTTTAAGGCGGTCTTTGACCTCGTCCCAGATGGCCGCCCCGCGCAGCGACTGCTCCACGATCTCATCGAGCTTGGCTCTGCTCTTCACGCCGTGCGTGCGCGGGCCGTAGGCGATGTTGTCGTAAATACTCATGGGGAAGGGGTTGGGCTTTTGAAAGACCATTCCCACCTGACGGCGCAGCTCGCTCACATCGACGGACGGTTCAAAAATATCCTCACCCTTATATTTGATGCTTCCCGTGATCTTCACATCGGGGATCAGGTCGTTCATGCGGTCAAGCGTTTTGAGAAACGTCGATTTGCCGCAGCCGCTCGGGCCGATGAGCGCCGTGATGCTCTTTTCGGGAATTTCGATATTGATATCCTTGAGTGCCTGATGGCTCCCGTACCACAGGCACAGATCCTGCACAGAAAGGATACTGTTCATCGTTCTCTTTCCTCTTTCAATACGTCTTCAAAGGCGAGACTGTACCAATGTGCCTCGCCGCGTTTTACTGTTTTCTGCACGCAGTCGTCGCAGAATTTTGCTGCATCTTCGAGTGCGCGCGGCATCGTTTTGCCATTCATCAGTGCGCCGCAGAGGGCAGAGGCGAACACATCGCCCGTGCTGTGCAGCGTCTGCGGAATGCAGGGTCTGAAAATTTCCGTATATTCCCCGTCCAGACGCGCACAGTAGCCGATCTCCTCGCCGCGGCGAACACCGGTGATGATAACATTCTCCACAGGGAGCTTTTCAAGCAGTTCATTCACGTCCGTGTCCATCGAGCAGCCTGCAAGGAGCGCCGCCTCCGTGTGGTTGGGCGTGATGAGCCGGGCCGCCTTGCAGAGTGTGCGCATCGCCTGCACGTATTCCTCCGAAAAGCAGCCGTAGAGCGCGCCGTTGTCGCCCAGCACCGGGTCGACAACGATCAAGGTGTCCTCGCCGCCAAAATCGCGCAGAAAGCTTTCCGCAAATCGAATCTGCTCCGCCGAGGCGAAAAAGCCGGTGCAGATGCCGTCGAATTTGACGTCGAGTTTCTTCCAGTGTGCGGCAAAGGCCTTCATCTCGTCCGTCATGTCCCGCATGACGTAATCGCCGAAGCCGCTTGCCGTATGTGTGGATAAAATCACCGTCGGCAGCGGAACGGTCTCCACCCCGCAGGCAGAGAGAATGGGCATGGCAACGCTCAGCGAGCACTTGCCGAAGCACGACAGATCGTTTAACAGCGCCATGCGCTTCATACCGCTTCCGTTGACGGGTCGAATCATTGTTGTTTCCTCCTGAAATAGCTGCCGACGAGTGCCGCGGCCAGATTAATGAGCATGGTCAGCAGCATCAAGATGGCTGCGATGGCGAACACCAGTCCCGTATCGCTCGACTCCTTGGCGTAAAAATAAAGTGCCACGGTGAGCGTCGCACCCGCGTTGTGCAGCCCCTCCCAGAAGCCATAAAGCATGTGCGCAGAGCCCGCCGTAAAGAGCAGCGCCGCCGATTCGCCGAGAATGCGGCCGACCGACAGAATACAGCCGGTCACAACGCCGTCCACGCAGCTTGGCAGCACCACCGTGCGAATGGTGCGCCATTTGCCCGCTCCAAGGCCGAAGGCACCCTCGCAGTAGCTCTGCGGCACGGTTTTGAGACTCTCCTGCGTGGTGCGCATGATGGTCGGCAGGTTCATGATCGTAAGCGTCAGCGCACCGGCAAGAAGCGACGTGCCGTTTTTGCAGAAGATCAGCATACCGACCAGGCCGTAGATGATCGAGGGGATACCCGAAAGCGTTTCCGACGCATATTCGATGGCGGAGACAAGCTTTTTATTCGCGGCGTATTCGTTCAAATAGATCGCCGCGCCCACGCCGAGCGGCAGCACGATCAAAAGCGTTGCAATGACGATATAAAGCGTGCTCAGAATGTCCGGCAGGATGCCGACGCGGTTTGCAAGATAGCTTGGCGCGGTGGAGAGCATCTCCCATGTGATGTTTGGAATACCATTGCCCAATATATATCCAATCATAAACAGAACGAGCGCACAAGTCAATACTGCCGCGGCTCCCATGAGCGCATGCATCAGGATAATATAGGCCCTGCGGCGGGCCGAAGCACGGGCTTTGAGCATTCAGTCTCCCTCCTTGTTGCGCTTTAAAAAGAAATTCAACGCCGCATTGATGAGCATGATGAAAAGATACAGCACAAGCGCGATGGAAAAGAGCGCCTGACGCTGCAAGCCGGAGGAATAAGACATCTCGCTTGCAACGGCCGTGGTGAGAAATCGGACGCTTTCAAAAAGCGAGGGCATGTTCGGCGCGTTGCCCGAGACCATCATCACCGCCATCGCTTCGCCGATGGCGCGGCCGACGCCGAGCACGACCGCTGCGGCGATGCCGCTCTTCGCTGCCGGAACGGAGACGCGAAAATAGGTCTCGATCGGCGTTGCGCCCAGTGCGAGCGAGGCGTCCTCGTACTCCTTCGGCACCGCGTCGAGCGCGGTGACGCTCACCTTGATGATCGACGGCAGGATCATCACCGCAAGCACGAGGATCGCCGCAAGCAGGCTCGCGCCATCTGGCAGATGAAAGGTCTTGCGAATGGCGGGCACCAGCACCAGCATGCCGACCAGGCCGTAAACCACCGACGGGATCCCCGCAAGCAGGCTCACCGCGCTGTTGAGCGCACGCTTCACGCCCTTGGGCGCGACCTTGGAAAGGTATACCGCCGTCAGAAAGCCGATGGGCACGCCGAGGACGATCGCACCCGCCGTGCCGTATACGCTCGTAAGAATGAAGGGCAGGATCCCGTAATGCGGCTGTGCCGCCGTGGACTCCCACACCTTCCCCGTCAGAAACGCGCCAAGGCCGATCTTCCGGATGGCAGGAATGCCGGAAATCACGAGATAGACCGTGATGAGCAGCACGCAGCCCACCGTGATGAGGCCGAGAACGAGAAACATACCGTGAATGACGGCTTCCCATATTTTTTTCTTCTGTGCCATAAGTCGTTTCCACTTTACCCGGTCAGGGAGGCGGTTTTCACCGCCTCCCTTCAGATGGTTCTCTGTTAGTTTGCTGCGACTGCACCGGCATTGGCAATGATATCGGCAACCTCAGGGGAGATCGCGTAATCGAAGAAGGCCTGTGCCGCGGGGGAAAGCTCGGTGCCCTCCTTCGTCACAAGGACGAAGGGACGCTGCACAACATAGCTGCCGTCCTTGACCGTTGCCTCGCTTGCCTTCACGCCGCCGACGGTCAGCGCCTTGACGCTCTCGCCCACTGCGGAGAGGGAGGCATAGCCGATGGCATTGGGGTTCTGAGACACGGTGTTGATGACATCGCCCGTGGAAGTCAGCTCCTGACGGTAAGCACAGGCGTCCTTGGTGCCGGTGATGGACTCAAAGCCGTCGCGCGTACCGGAGCCTGCCTCGCGGCCAATAAGTACGATCTCGGCGTCATCGCCGCCGACGTCCTTCCAGTTGGTGATCTCGCCAGTGTAGATCTTGGCGATGGTATCCACGTCAAGGTCGGAAACGGGGTTCTCGGGACTCACGACAATGGCGATGCCGTCGTAGGCAAGCACGGTCTCCACAAGGCCGGAGGCCTTTTCATCGTCCTTGAGCGCACGGCTCGAAAGGCCGATGTCGCAGCGTCCCTCGGTAACGGCCTGAATGCCGCTGCCCGAACCGGTGGGGTTGTAGGTGAACTTCACGTCCTTGTTGGCGGCCATGAAGGACTCACCGAGGGAGTTGATGACTTTTTCCATCGAGGTCGAGCCGTCGGTCGAAACGGTGCCGGAGAGCGCCGCGGTGGTGCCGCCTTCCTCGCCCTTGTTGTCATCAGAGGCATTGTCCTTGCTGCCGCAGGCGGTCAGCATACTCAGCGCCATGACGGCAGTCAGTGCAAGAGTAAAAAACTTTTTCATTTAAAATACTTCCTTTCGTTTTTTCATGGATCTTTTCCCTTGCTACAGTTGCCATCATAAAAGCGGGTTGTAAAATCAAAAAGTCTGCTTTTGTAAAATCACTGTAAAAGGGCAAAAAAGGGCGTTTCCCAATAGAAAACGTCCTTTTTTGAGCAAATTTTTTCTCTTTACGTCCAATAGCTGAAATTCGTGATCTCATATTCTGCCGTGCGTTCGCCCGCGGCGTCGTAGGCCGAGAGCACAAAGCGGTCATACTCCCCGTCGCTGCGCGGCTTTTCATCCAACCGATAGGTGCCGAGGAAATACCGCCGCCCGCCATCTTCGATCAGCTCGTCCACGGGGTAGACGCATCGCGTCTGATAAACATAATCCTGCATCTCCCCGTCCCACTTGTCCCGGCGCATCTGACAGATCTCCACGCGCGCAACGCTGCTGTCGTCGATGCGCCCGAACAATTCCAGCGTACCCTGTCCGCCGTGCGGCCACCGGCTGCACCCGCCAGCTTGAAAGGGTTCCCCGTCCGAGCAGTCGAGCACGATGCCGTTTGTATCCTGCCAGAGGAGGCCATGGCGATCGACTTCCGCGCACAAAAGTGCATTCTCTCCCGCCATCAGGTAATACCGTCGCCCCGCCTGCGTGCCGCAGGACGCCACAACGTGCGTTTCCTCATAGATGCCGTGGAACTCTTCCAGCATGTGTACCGCCATCATCGGCGTAAGCTTGGCGTCTGCAAGGAAGAGGTACAGTACTGCCGCACAGAGCATCACCGCAGCGGCGCGCACCGCGCGGCGCAGACGAGAGGGCTTCCGTTTGATTTTTTTCATGTCTGCACCACCCTCTCCGGCAGTGGGATCTCCACCTCAATGCGCTCGCCAAGGCGGTCATAGATGAGCGTTATATAAGTATCGTCCGGCGCAATGGGTACGTAATGCTCCGCAGTATGCACCCAGAGCGTGCCGCTACAGCCGCCGCAGCTCGAATACCCATACTCACTGCCTTCAAAAAACACCTCGCCGCGCTGATTCTCCAGCCGCAGCTCCTGCAGCAGCCGCTTGTAAACGACACCACCCGGAATGCGGTCGTAGCCTCTCATCTGCACCACGGCAAGCTGCGCGCCCCGGATCTGATCATACGCTATGCCCGTAGAGACCCTGTCCACGCACACAATATCGTTTCCGATGGGAATTTGCACATTCAGTGTCTCGCTGCCCCACAGCTCGATCCAGTGAAATCTCTGCTCGCGTGCCCGGTAGCGGTCGCTGTCGGAAAAGCGCGGCGACTTGACCATCTCATTTGCGATCAGCACGCACAGCACCGCCGTTACCGTGACCATCAAATAGCGTGCGAGCACCAGCCACCAGCCGCGGTAGCAGCGGCGCAGCGCCCGCCCCGTCTCCTCGGGGTCGCCCATCAGCATCACTGCGCGTTCGCTGGCCTCGTCTTCCCCGTAACCGAGCGCCGTCAGCGCCTCGGCATGATCCTCGATGTGTCCGGAAAGCTCAGCACGCAGATCGCGTGCCTCGCCGCTCGTCAGTCGTCCGACCTGCGCGAGCACGCGGTCACAATACTCGTTTCTATCCATAGCCTCACCCTTTTACGCAAAGTGCAGCACGGCGTTCACCGCCCCGGAATACTCCCGCCAAGATGCTTCCTCTTCCGTGAGCGCTGCGCGCCCGGCGCGCGTGAGGTGATAGTATTTGCGCACGCGGCCTGTAGGCGCAGTCTTTTCATAGGCCTCCACATAGCCCTCACGCTCCATGCCGTGCAGCACGGGGTAGAGCGTCCCCTCCTTCATTTCGAACACATTGCTGGAGCGGCGCGCCAGCTCCAGAATGATCTGATAGCCGTACATATCCTCGCCCGCGAGCAGCTTGAGCAGCAGAAGCTGCGTGTGGTCAATGCTCTTTTTCTTCATTTCGCACCTCCTTCAATACATAGAACCTCTATGCTTGTAGTATACATAGAATACCGAGGTATGTCAATCCCAATTGTAAACACTTGTTCATTTTCTTAACAAACCCTGAACTTTACCTCTTGCACATTCGCGGCCTATAATTAAAATGATAACTTGCAAATCGGCGGGACTCTTTCACCGCCCCATCGCATTGACATGAAAAGAGGGGTTCCCAATGAAAACATATCAGGCTGGCATCGACGTAGGCTCCACCACGGTGAAGCTCGTTGTTCTGGATGAAAACGGAAACATGATCTTCGGGCAGTATCAGCGCCATCTTTCCCACACGCAGCGCGCGCTGTCCGACCTGCTCAAGCAAGCGCACAAAGTGCTCGGCGAATGCGCGCTCTCTCTGCGCGCCACGGGTTCCGGTGCGATCAACCTTGCCAAGGCGCTCGGCGTGCCCTTCGTGCAGGAGGTCGTGGCCGTAGCGCAGGCGCTGGAGCGCGCCGCGCCGCAGGTAGACGTTGCCATTGAGCTCGGCGGCGAGGACGCCAAGATCATTTACTTCAAAGGCGGGCTGGAAGAACGCATGAACGGCGTCTGCGCCGGCGGCACCGGCTCGTTCATCGACCAGATGGCTGCTCTTTTGCAGACCGACGCCTCGGGGCTTGACCGCGAGGCCGCGCACTATCAGCAGATCTATCCCATCGCCGCGCGCTGCGGCGTGTTCGCCAAGACGGACATTCAGCCCCTCATCAACGAGGGCGCGACGAAAGCCGACCTCGCCGCCTCGATCTTTCAGGCGGTCGTCAACCAGACGATCTCGGGTCTTGCCTGCGGCAAGCCGATCCGCGGTCACGTTGCATTCTTGGGCGGGCCGCTGCACTTCCTTCCCCAGCTCAAGGCCGCGTTCATCCGCACGCTGAAGCTGACGGACGAAACGACCATTGACCCCAAAAATTCCCATCTCTTTGCTGCCACGGGCGCGGCCATCGACGAAACGCCCGCCGAGGCGCAGCCGCTCAGCATGCTCATCAGGCGGCTCGACAGCGGCGTGCAGATGGACTTTGAATTAAAGCGCCTGCCGGCGCTCTTTGCAGACGAAGCTGATTTGGAAGCCTTTCGCGCGCGCCACCACACGGCAGTTGTGCCGCGCGGCGACCTCGCCGCCTACGAGGGCGACTGCTTCCTCGGCTTCGACGCAGGCTCGACCACGACGAAGCTCGCGCTCGTCGGCACGCAGGGCGAGCTGCTCTATTCGTTCTACGCGAACAATCAGGGCAATCCCATCAAGACTGCCATGCAGGCGGTACATACGCTGCGCGAGGCGATGCCCGCGGGCGCGCGCATTGCGCGCTCCTGCTCCACCGGCTACGGAGAAACGCTGCTCAAGTCCGCCTTCTCGCTCGATGAGGGCGAAGTAGAGACCATCGCCCACTGCACCGCCGCGTCGTTTTTCGATCCCAAGGTCGACTGCGTGCTCGACATCGGCGGGCAGGACATGAAGTGCATCAAGCTCAAGGACGGCGCGGTGGACACGGTGCTCTTAAACGAGGCCTGCTCGTCCGGCTGCGGCTCGTTCCTTGAAAACTTTGCCAACTCCCTTGGCATGACGGCGCAGGAGTTCGCGCACGAGGCGCTCTTTGCCAAGGCTCCTGTCGACCTCGGCACGCGCTGCACCGTATTTATGAACTCCAACGTCAAGCAGGCGCAGAAAGAGGGCGCGAGCGTATCCGACATCTCTGCCGGTCTCGCCTACTCCGTCATCAAAAACGCGCTCTACAAGGTCATCAAGCTTTCCGACGCGAGCGAACTCGGTTCGCACGTCGTCGTGCAGGGCGGCACGTTCTTCAATGAGGCCGTGCTGCGCGCGTTTGAGCGCATCTCCGGCGCACAGGTAACCTGCCCCGACATTGCGGGCATCATGGGCGCATTCGGCGCGGCGCTGCTCGCGCGCGACCGCTACCACGGTCAGAAAACCACGATGCTGCCGCTCGAAGAGATCGAGCAGCTCACCTACAAGACCTCTGCCGCGCGCTGTCAGGGCTGCCAGAACCACTGCATGCTCACGGTCAGCATCTTCCCCGGTGGGCGGCGTCATGTGAGCGGCAACCGCTGCGAAAAGGCGCTGCGCGGTGAAAGCGCCGCCAAGAGCGGTGAGAATCTCTTCGCCTACAAGCGCGAGCGCATGTTTGCCTATCCCCCGCTCGAGAAGGAAAACGCGCCGCGCGGAGAGATTGGCATTCCGCGCGTGCTGAACATGTATGAAAACTATCCGTTCTGGGCGACGTTCTTCCGTGATCTGGGCTTCCGCGTCATTCTCTCCCCGTTCTCCACGCGCGCAGTTTATGAGCTGGGCATGGAGAGCATCCCGTCGGAGTCGGAGTGCTATCCCGCCAAGCTCGCGCACGGCCACGCCCAGTGGCTCATCGACCGGGGCGTAAAAACCATCTTCCACCCCTGCGTGTTCTATGAGCATCAGGAGGTTCCCGGTGCGCAGAACCACTACAACTGCCCCATCGTTGTCTCCTATCCCGAGAACATCAAGAATAACGTCGAAGCCGTGACCGACGGCTCCGTGCGCTATCTTCACCCCTTCCTTGCCTTTACGAACGAGAAGGTCGCAGCCGACCGTCTCGCGCAGTTCTGCAAGGAAACGTGGAACATTCCCGAGCGGGAAACGCGTCGTGCCGCGCACCTTGCGTGGGAAGAGCAGCAAAAGGCAAAGGCTGACGTCCGCGCCGCGGGCGCAAAAGCGCTCGCCGACATGGAGAAAAACGGCGGCAGCGGCATCGTTCTTGCGGGCCGCCCCTACCATGTTGACCCTGAGATCAACCACGGCATTCCCGAGCTCATCGCGGCCTACGGTCTCACTGTTCTGACGGAGGACTGCCTGCCCATCGACTTTACCCCCAAGCGCCCCGTGCGCGTGAACGACCAGTGGGTCTATCATTCGCGGCTCTACACGGCGGCGGAATTCGTCTGCGGGCGCGACGATCTTGAGCTTATTCAGCTCAACTCCTTCGGCTGCGGGCTCGACGCTGTGACGACCGACGAGGTCTGCGAGCTTTTGGAGCAGGGCGGCAAGCTCTACACCTGCCTCAAGATCGACGAGGTCAACAACCTCGGTGCGGTGCGCATCCGCATTCGTTCGCTGCTTGCCGCCGTCGCCATGCGGCGCGAACGCGGCATTCATTCGACTGCGCACGTCAAGCCCTATGAGCGCGTGTACTACACCAAGGAGATGCAGCGCGAGCGCTACACCATTCTCGCGCCCCAGATGAGCCCCATTCATTTCGATCTTTTGGAGCCCATCTTCCGTCACTACGGCTACAATTTTGAGGTGCTGCAAAACGACAACCGCAATGCCATCGACGTCGGCCTCAAATACGTCAACAACGACGCCTGCTTCCCCTCGATCACAGCGGTCGGTCAGCTGATGGAGGCTGTGACCTCCGGCCGCTACGATACCGACCATCTCGCTCTCATCATGTCGCAGACCGGCGGCTGCTGCCGCGCGAGCAACTACATCGCCTTCATCCGCCGCGCACTCAAGAAGGCGGGTCTTGAGCATATCCCCGTCATCTCGCTCAACGCCAACGGCATGGAAACGAACGAGGGCTTCCGCATCTCCCCCGCGCTGCTGCTCACGGCGGCACGCGGCATCGTGCTCGGCGATGTGCTGATGCGCTGTTTGTACCGCGTGCGGCCCTACGAGCTTGAAAAGGGCAGCGCAAATGCGCTGCACCACAAGTGGCGCGACATCTGCATCGAGTCCCTCACGAGCGCGCACCCGAAGTACAGCTACGCGCAGCTTTGCCGCGGCATCGTGGAAGATTTTGACGCCTTCCCCATCGACGAGACGCTGAGAAAGCCGCGCGTCGGCGTTGTCGGCGAGATCCTCGTCAAATACATGCCCCTTGCCAACAACCACGTTGTCGACCTTTTGGAGCGCGAGGGCGCAGAGGCGGTCGTTCCCGATCTTCTCGATTTCTTTGCCGCCACCATCTATGAGCAGGACTTCAAGCACACCCACCTTGGAAAGGGGTGGACTGCTTCGGCCAGCGCCAAGCTCGGCATTCCGGCACTTCAGCGCATGCGCCGGCCTGCCATTGAGGCGCTCAAAGCCAGCAAGCGCTTTACCCCGCCCATGGCCATCGGTCATGTCGCCGAGCTTGCCAAGCCCTTCCTCTCGATCGGCAATCAGTACGGTGAGGGTTGGTTCCTCGCAGGAGAAATGGCAGAGCTCATCACCTCCGGCACGCCGAACATCGTCTGCATTCAGCCCTTTGCGTGCTTGCCGAATCATGTCGTCGGCAAGGGCGTCATCAAGGCGCTGCGCGCGGCCTATCCTGGCGCGAACATCGTCGCCGTGGACTATGACCCCGGCGCGAGCGAGGTCAACCAGCTCAACCGCATCAAGCTGATGCTCACCGCGGCGCAGCGTGCGCTGCACACACAGCAGCCAAGCGCGCCGAAAGAACCGCCGCAGCAGCCCTCGTCCCCGTCCATCAGCCTGCCGCATCCCAAGGTCGCCATGCTGTAAGCGCAGAAAACGGGTGAAATTGAAAAATAGGCTTGCTTTTCGCGTCTTTCTATGGTACTATGAGTACCTGTGAATATAGCGTGATCTCACGTTCAACAACTTGGAGGTTTTCACCATGACTTTACTCGTTACGATTCTTCAGCTTCTCTGCGGTCTCATTGTCATCGGCATCGTTCTCTTCCAGAGCGGCAAGTCCGCCGGTTTAAGCGGTGCGATCGGCGGCGTGGCCGATTCTTTCATGGCCAAGAACAAGGCCAAGAGCACTGATGCCCGTCTTGCGCGCGCCACCAAGTGGGTCGGTGCTGCGTTCATCGTCCTGACGCTCGTGCTCAACATGCTGTAAGAGCAAACAAATCCAACGAAAAAGGGTGTGGAAAGCAATGCTTTCCACACCCTTTTTTCTATTGTTGCCAAGGCTCTCCCGCACATCTGATCGCCTCAGCTGACGCTTCAAAGATGATAAAAAGCCCTTTTGTATGGCTTCGCGATCTGCCATACAAAAGGGCTTTTTACTTACGGTTCAGTGACCTGCAAGCAGAGCCTGCCGATCTTGTCGGTCGATTAGACCAGCTCGATCATAGCGGTCTCGGCAGCGTCGCCGCGGCGAACGCCGGTGCGAACGATGCGGGTATAACCGCCGTTGCGCTCAGCATAGCCGGGAGCGATCTCCTTGAACAGCTTCTTGCAGACATCCTCGCGGGTGATGAAGCTCATCGCCTGGCGGTAAGCTGCCAGATCGCCCTTCTTGCCGAGGGTGATCATCTTCTCAGCCATGGGCTTGATTTCCTTGGCGCGGGTGACCGTGGTCTCCATCTTGCCGTTATCCAGGAAATCGGTGACCTGCTGACGGAGCATCGCCATACGCTGATCGGTAGTCTTACCGAGCTTACGAGTTCCGGGCATATTGGTTTCCTCCTTGTAAGGATAAGTTGTCGGCCGTCGTTCTACGCGTGGGCGTAGGTGCCGGTCATTAGTTGTTGTCTTCGCTGGCCAGGGACAGACCCATCATCGCCAGCTTGTTGATGACCTCTTCAAGACTCTTGCGGCCGAGGTTTCTCACCTTCATCATATCGTCCTCAGTCTTGGAGATCAGATCCTCGACCGTGTTGATATTGGCACGCTTGAGGCAGTTGAAGCTGCGCACGCTGAGATCGAGCTCTTCGATCGTCAGCTCGAGCACCTTGTCGCGCTGCGCCTCAGCCTTTTCCACCACGGTGGACTTGCTGCCCATCGCGTCGGAAAGGTCGGTGAAGAGCGAGAAGTGGTCGCAGAGGATCTTGGCGCCGAGAGAAACGGCGTCGCGCGGACTGATGGTGCCATCAGTCCAGACCTCGAGCGTCAGCTTGTCGAAGTCGGTCATGTTGCCCACGCGGGTGTTTTCCACGGTGTAGTTGACCTTGTACACGGGCGTGTAGATCGAGTCAACGGGAATGACGCCGATGGCCGTCTGGGCCGTCTTGTTGCGGTCGGCGGACACATAACCGCGGCCGTGGGAAAGCGTCAGCTCCATGTTGAGCGTCGCACCGGCATCAAGCGTTGCGATGTGCAGCTCGGGGTTGAGCACCTCGACCTCGCTGTCGCACTTGATGTCACCAGCCGTGACCTCGCACGGACCCACTGCCTCAATGTAGACGGTCTTGATGCCGTCGGCATTGTGCAGGCGGGTGATGAGGCTCTTGACGTTGAGCACGATCTCCGTCACATCCTCCTTCACACCGGGGATGGTGGTAAACTCGTGCTGCACGCCGGCGATCTTGATAGAGGTCGCCGCGGTGCCGGGCAGGGACGAGAGCATAATGCGGCGAAGCGCATTGCCGAGCGTGATGCCGTACCCGCGCTCAAGGGGCTCCACGGTAAATTTGCCGTAGGTGCCATTCGCGGGGTCCTCCGCGCACTCGATCTTGGGCTTTTCGATTTCAATCATGCAGTTACCCTCCATTTCCATTCTGTGGTCTCAAAGTCCACACCAAAATTCTGCGTGTGTCTGTTGAGGGCTCGCCGCCGATTACTTGGAGTACAACTCAACGATGAGGTGCTCCTCAACGGGAACATCAATTTCTTCGCGGACGGGAAGACGAACCACGGTGCCCTTGAGGCTGTTCTTATCGCGCTCCATCCAGGTGGGGACCAGGAATACGGGAGCGTCCTGACCCATCAGACGCTTGAAGACCTGTCTCTTATACACATCTCCGAGCCCACGAGACCCTAAGACATCT
>ENA-UALO01000098-UALO01000098.1-human-gut-metagenome-genome-assembly--contig:-NODE-98-length-37763-cov-10.810677_pt1 | contig 37763 bp, 33 predicted proteins | sample MGYA00243701_ERZ654470 | MGnify/ENA primary metagenome ERZ654470 (study PRJEB26926, sample SAMN06164444) | human gut metagenome | biome: ENVO:00009003; feature: ENVO:2100002; material: ENVO:00002003...
AGATGTCTTAGGGTCTCGTGGGCTCGGAGATGTGTATAAGAGACAGCCCGTACCCGGGTCCGCTCAGGGGGCCGCATAATAGTAGATGGGATTCACATACACCCCGTCCTTATGGAGCTCGAAGTGCAGGTGCGGCCCCGTGGCGTTGCCGGTCCGGCCCACCTCGGCGATGGGGTCCCCGGGCCGCACCTGCTGGCCGGAGGAGGCGGTGATGCGGCTGCAATGGGCATACAGGGTGGCAAAGCCCCCCTCATGCTGCACCGTCACATAGTTCCCCAGCTCTGCGCTGTCTCCCACCGCCGTGACGGTGCCCGATGCAAAGGCCGTGATCACCGCACCCTCGTCGGCGGCGATGTCCAGCCCATAATGGAAACGAGTCCCGCTGCCGCCGGGGTCCTGCCGATAGCCGAACCGGTCTGTCACCGTTCCCGTCAGGGGGTTGGCATAGGCAAAGCCCAGCACCTGCTGGGTCAGACGCACGTCCCCGGGGGTAGTCTCCGCCGAATATGCCGCCGGGTCCGCCGTCCCCTCCGGGACCGTCTGCTGGGGGCCGAACACCGCCGTATATGCGTCGTTCAGGGCCTGACCCACGGCACCCTGTCCGGATACCGCCCGCCCCACGGCGGAAAATGCCGCCCGGAAGTCCGTCTGCCCGCCCATCAGGTCCAGCAGCTTGTCCCGGCACTTGTCCATAGCCGCCGGAGCGCTGATTTTCACCAGCACCACCGCCAGCAGCACCACTCCGCTGACGGCCAGCTGCCGCAGATGGCGGTCCCCCCGCCGGGAGGCGGGCTGCTCCCGCTTGCCCCGGGCCGGGGCCGCCGTCCGATACCGCCGCCCGGTCTGCGGTCGATTGGTCATAGCACATTCCCCCTTTCGGAACAGTGTATGCCGCCGGCCGGTCCGTCAGAACCGAAACGTGCGGCCCCGCCGCGCCGCCTTGACCTTTTGGCGGAAATGGAGTACAATGGCAAAAAATGTTTCTATGCTCGACTGCCAACCCTGCGATTTTGATTGTAATTCGGAGGAATTATGGGATTTATCTATGAAGAGACCAACCATTATGGCGTCGAAGCCATTGTTGCCCTGGAGCGATACTGCACCCCGTCGGACGAAAAAAACCTGCACCGCCGCCACGGAGGCCACCCGCATCTGCGAGACCTATGGCATTCCCGAGCGGGAGCTGCTGCCGCTGGTGCGGCCGCTGGCTGCGGCGGAGGAGTACATGCTGGAGCACCTGACGGCGGACCGGGATGCCCTGCAATTTCTGTTTACCCCCATGGCCGGCAACACCTGCCTGGCCTGGAGCCTGGTCTGGGACTATATCCAGGCGGAGGGGGAGCCAGTCTATAAATATACAGGACATACAGAGCAGCAGCGTATGCTGGACGTGGCGGCCATTGCCGTCCAGTACCAGGAGGGAACGCTCTCCGTGCCGGAACGGCTGGACTCCACAGACCAGTTCATCGACTATATGGACCGCTCCGGCATCCCGGCAGCGGACAAGTGGCGGTTTCTGACGCTGTTTGCCCACCTGGAGTTCTACGAGCAGACAGCCTGCCGCATAGCAGCAGAGGCGGCGGCTCTGCTGCAAAAATGCATGGACAGCGCCGAGACCCATGAGCTGCTGGCCCTGACCGGCAGTGCCTGGGTCCTGCGGAAAAAGCGTGCCCGGTAAACGGAAAGTTTTTCTTTACAAACGTCCCCGTTTGTGATATCGTATCAGAGTACGCTGCTGTGCGTGCCATGCCCCTTGCCTTAGTCCCGCGGATGCTCTGCCTGTCCCGGCACTCAGGATGTGGGCGCACAAAAAAGAAAGGTGGAAACACAACTATGATGCTGAAAGATCAGAAGACCTCCATCATCGAGGCCAACCGCACCCACGAGACCGACACCGGTTCCCCCGAGGTCCAGGTCGCCATCCTTACCGAGCGCATCAACCAGCTCACCGCGCACCTGAAGGTTCATCCCCATGACTTTCACAGCCGCCGCGGCATGCAGATGATGATCGGTAAGCGCCGTCGTCTGCTGGACTATCTGGCCAAGAAGGACATCGAGCGTTATCGTGCCCTGATCGCCAAGCTGGGTCTGCGTAAGTAAGCTGAAGACAGGGTGGTGTGCCCCGTGCGCACCACCCTTCTTTCACACCATCCCTGCCCGTGTGCGGAGCCGATCAAAGCCTTTAGCAGTTGAAAAAATGCCGGAATCCGGGTATTTTCCGGCACTTTTTCAAGTGCTAAACGGCCCCGGCTCCCATGCGGAAAATTCAAATGAAAAGGAGCCAAACCATGTCTACCATCATTACCCACCGGCAGTTCCCCCACTACCACAAGTACACCATGGACCTGGCGGGCCGCCCCCTGACCCTGGAGGTCGGAAAGCTGGCGGAGCTGGCCAACGCCGCCGTCATGGTCACCTATGGCGAGACCAGTGTGCTGTGCTGCGTCACCGCCGCCGCCCGTCCCCGGGACGGCATCGACTTCTTCCCCCTGAGCGTGGACTTCGAGGAAAAGCTGTACGCTGTGGGCCGCATCCCCGGCAGCTTCAACCGCCGGGAGGGCCGCCCCGGCGAGAAGGGCGTTCTGACCTCCCGCGTCATCGATCGCCCCATCCGCCCCCTGTTCCCTCACGACTTCCGCAACGACGTGTCCGTTATGTGCACCGTCATGAGCGTGGACCACGACTGCTCCCCCGAGATCTGCGGCCTCATCGGCACCTCCGCCGCCCTGGCCATCTCCGACATTCCCTGGAACGGCCCCGTGGGCGCTCTGAAGGTGGGCCTGGTGGACGGGAAGCTGGTGTTCAATCCCACCAGCGAGCAGCGCAAGGTCAGCGATCTGGACGTGACCGTTGTGTCCACCGGCAAGAAGGTGGTCATGATCGAGGCCGGCGCCAACCAGGTGCCCAACGACGTGATGTTCGAGGCCATCCGCATGGCCCATGAGGAAAATCAGAAGCAGGTGGCCCTGATCAACCAGATGGTCTCCGAGATCGGCAAGCCCAAGTTTGACTATCCCCACGCCGACTTTGACGATGAACTGTTTGAGAAGATCGTGAACGCCACCATGGACGAGGCCAAGGCCGCCATGGATACCGACGATAAGAACGTCCGGGAGGCCCGCTGGAACCAGCTCATCGAAAAGTGGCACCAGCTGTTCCTGGAGGACTATCCCGAGATGGATAAGTACCTGGAGGAGATCACCTATAAGTTCCAGAAGAAGATCGTCAAGGCCTGGCTGCTGGAGGGCCACCGGGTGGATGGCCGCCAGAGAAACGAGATCCGGCCCCTGGCCGCCGAGGTGGGCGTGCTGCCCCGGGTCCACGGCTCCGGCCTGTTTACCCGGGGTCAGACCCAGGTGCTGAGCGTGGCCACCCTGGATACCCTGTCCGCCAACCAGAAGCTGGACACCATCTGGGAGGAAACCGAGAAGCGGTATATGCACCACTATAACTTCCCCGGCTACTCCGTGGGCGAGGCCAAGCCGGCCCGCAGCCCCGGCCGCCGGGAGATCGGCCACGGTGCTCTGGCAGAGCGGGCCCTGCTGCCGGTGATCCCCCCGGTGGAGGAGTTCCCCTATGCCATTCGTGTGGTCAGCGAGGTGGTATCCTCCAACGGCTCCACGTCCCAGGGCTCCATCTGTGGCAGCACCCTGGCCCTGATGGACGCCGGCGTGCCCATTTCCGCCCCGGTGGCCGGCATCTCCTGCGGTCTGATCCAGGACGACGACGGCTCCTTCACCACCTTCATCGACATTCAGGGCGTGGAGGACTTCCACGGCGAGATGGACTTTAAGGTGGCCGGCACCAAGAAGGGCATCACCGCCATCCAGATGGACCTGAAGAACGACGGCCTGACCATGGAGATCATCAAGAATGCTCTGGACATCACCTACGATGCCCGGTGCCAGATCCTGGACCAGATCATGCTGCCCTGCATCGCCGAGCCCCGGCCCGAGGTCAGCAAGTACGCCCCCAAGATGGTCACCCTGCACATCGACCCCGACAAGATCCGGGAGGTCATCGGCAAGGGCGGCAGCGTCATCCAGAAGATCGTGGCCGAGTCCGGCGCCAAGATCGACATCGACGACGACGGCACCATCCACATTGCCTCCCCCGACGCCGAGAGCTGCGCCATCGCCAAGAAGTGCATTGACGACATCGTGTTCGTGCCCGAGGTGGGCCAGCTGTACTACGGCCGCGTGGTGCGCCTGATGACCTTCGGCGCCTTCGTGGAGCTGGCTCCCGGCAAGGACGGCCTGGTTCACATCTCCAAGCTGGCCGACAAGCGCATCGAGAAGGTGGAGGACGCCTGCAAGGTGGGCGACATGATGTGGGTCAAGGTCACCGAGATCGACGAGAAGGGCCGCGTGAACCTGAGCCACAAGGACGCCATGAAGGAGATCCGGGCCAAGGAGGCCGCCGGCGAGATCATCAAGTAAATAACTGGAAAGTGGCTGCATAGTCACATGTATATACACCCACCGATTCCAATTGATGGAATCGGTGGGTGCTGCTTTATTTTTCGATAAGCAGACATAATTGAACGGGCTGTGCACGTGCGAAGGACAGGCAGATGGCATACATGCCACAATATATGGCTGCATCAAGATAAAATCGCACAATATGTTATAAAAAAAAGAATTTATAAAAATTCTATGTCGTCCATTGAAAAACAGAAAGAAGTGTGTTAAAATACTAACTGAGTAGGGAACAGCCCTAACCTCAATACAGTATATGCGCATAAATAATATACAATAGCAGGACGGAAACAAACACCAACCGACATGAAGGAGGACACTATGCCGAGAGGAGCACAGCCCAAGATCGCCGAGCGGGAAAGCCGGATGATCTATGCGGCCATCAAACTGTTTTTGGAAAACGGGTATGAGCAGACGACTACCGTAGCCATAGCGCAGGCAGCCGTTATGTCGTCATCTGCATTTTTTGCGGTATTTGCCAACAAGGAGGCACTGCTGCTGAAGCTGACCAAGTGGATGTATGAAAAGCAGTTTGCCATTACCGGTCGGCTGCTGGGCGAGGGCTATGAGCCTGAAATGTTTTACGCCGTGGAGCCGTCGATCCAGATGTATATCGCCGAGAAGTCCGAGGCCCTGCGGGAGCTGTATGTCTCCTCCTATTCCTATGCAGCCACGGCCAACTACATCCATCAGATGGCAACGGATAAGCTGGTGGAGCTGTTCGGCGCGATGCATCCCCAGTATACCCGGCAGGATTTTTATGAGCTGGAGCTGGCTACCTCCGGCATGGTGCGCAGCTTTATGGCCCGGAAGTGCGACCGGAATTTCACCATGGAGCAGAAGCTGCGCCGGTTCCTGTCCTGCAGCATGACCATCTACGGCGTGGCGGAGGAGAAGCAGCAGCAGGTCATCGACCGGGTGCTGGAGATGGACCTGAAGTCCGTGGCGGACCAGTTGGTGGCAGATGCCATCCACCAGGCCGATGAGCAGTACCAGGAGGCTGAGCGCAAGGGCAAGGCCATTGAAGCTGCCAGAAATGGCTGAATTTTCGTATATCGTCCTGGACCTGGAGTGGAACCAGCCTCTGGACCGGGACAGCACCATCCGGGAGCCGTTTTCCTTCGACTCGGAGATCATCGAGATCGGGGCCCTGCGGCTGGATGAGCAGTTCCGGGAAACCGGCAGCTTCAAGACGTTTATCCGTCCCCGGTTTTACCCGCACATGAACGGGGATGTGGTGCGTCTGACAAAGATACGCGCCCAGGACCTGGAAAACGCTCCGGAATTTCCCCGGGCCTATGCAGATTTTACCCAGTGGTGCGGCGAGGATTGCTGCCTGTGTACCTGGGGACCGGACGACATTCCGGTGCTGATGGACAACCTGCTGATGCACGGAATGGATGCGGAGATGCCGTGCTGCTACGATTTGCAGCGGATCTTCGGCCACGAGATCATGCGGGATGACCGGCAATGCTCCCTGGAGCGGGCTATGGAGCTGCTGCACCTGACGCCGGACCGGGCCCACGATGCCCTGAACGATGCACGGAACACCGTGCAGATCTGCGGAAGGATGGACCTGGACGGGTGCATGGACGAGTACCGCCTGCGCTATGTGGGCTATCCCCAGGACCGGAGGGCCGGGCTGGTGCAGGGGCGTGAATACGCGTCTCTTGCGGAGGCCCAGGCGGACCCGGCGCTGACGGAGACGGCATGCCCCTATTGCGGCGAGACGGTGACGCTGGGCCAGTGGGCACGGAAGGACCCCAGGACGCTGCTGGCCTATGGCCGGTGCAGCCAGGAGGACGAGCTGTGCGCCGTGTGCCTGCACAGCCGGACGGCCAAGGGCGTGCGCCTGGGGCGCACGGTGTTCGAGATGAACGACGACCTGTGGGACACCTATCAGACCTGCCTGGAACGGCAGAAATAAATGAAACAGGCAAACAGGCCCCGGCGCGGTGCGCCGGGGCCTGTTCTGTCTGTTTATCGGGCGCGGCGGCGCTGGATGAACTTCACCAGCTCCACCACGGGAATCACCAGCACGGCCAGGGCCAGGGCAATGCCGTATTCCGCCCAACCCACGGGAGTAAAGCTGAAGGCGGCAGCAATGGGCGGCACCTCCAGCACCACGGTGGTCAGGACCAGGGAGCCCAGCATAGCGGCCCAGAGGACCCGGTTGTGGCCCCGGAGGGTGAACACGCTGCGGCGCTGGGACCGCATGTTGAAGCTGTGGAAAATCTCGCACATGCTCATGGTCAAAAAGGCCATGGTCATGCCGTCCGGGGAGACGCCCCGGGGCATTTCAAAATAGCCCACCTCCATACAGTGGCCGATGAGATAGGAGATCAGGGTGATAACGGTGATGAGCACTCCCTGATAGGCGATGTCGAAGCCCAGGCCGCCGGAAAACACGCCGTCCTTGGCAGAGCGGGGCGGGCGGTCCATAATGTCCGGCTCCGGGCGCTCCAGGCCCAGGGCCAGGGCCGGGAAGCAGTCGGTGATCAGGTTGATGAACAGCAGATGCACGGGATTCAGCAGGGTGAAGCCCAGCAGGGCGGCGGTGAACACCCCCAGCACCTCGCTCATGTTGCTGGCCAGCAGGAAGGCGATGGCCTTGCGGATGTTGTCGTAAATGCGGCGGCCCTCGGCCACGGCTCCCACGATGGTGGCAAAGTTGTCGTCAGAGAGGACCATGTCCGCCACGTTCTTGGTAACGTCGGTGCCGGTGATGCCCATGCCCACGCCGATATCGGCGGATTTGATGGACGGGGCGTCGTTGACGCCGTCGCCGGTCATGGCGGTAACAGCGCCCCGGCGGCGCCAGGCGGTGACGATGCGGACCTTGTGCTCCGGCTGGACCCGGGCATAGACGCTGTAGCGGTCCACGGTCTGGGTCAGCTCCTCATCGCTGAGGGCGTCCAGGTCCGCGCCGGTAAGGGCCTGGGAGGGGTCCGTAAGAATGCCCAGCTGGCGGGCGATGGCCACGGCAGTGTCCTTGTGGTCGCCGGTGATCATCACCGGGCGGATGCCTGCCCGGCGGCACTGGGCGATGGCGTCCTTTACCTCGGGCCGCACCGGGTCCATCATGCCCGCCAGGCCGATGAAGCACAGGTCCTGCTCCAGGCTCCGGGGAGAGACGTCCTCCGGCAGGCCGCCGGTCCAGGGACGGCTGGCGGCTGCCAGCACCCGCAGGGCCTGGGCCGCCATGCGGTGGTTGTCGGCCAGGATGGCCTGGCGGCGCTCCTCCGTCATAGGCAGGGCCTGTCCGCCCTCCCAATAGTGGGTGCAGCGGGCCAGCACCTGATCCGGCGCGCCCTTGGTATACTGCACCACCCCGTCGGGGGTGCTGTGCAGGGTGGACATCATCTTGCGGCCGGAGTCGAAGGGGGCCTCGGCAATGCGGGGGCTGTCCTGCTCCAGGCGGGGCTTGGGCAGGCCGCATTGGGCGGCGAAGGATACCAGAGCGGCCTCGGTGGGCTCGCCCCGGACCGTGCCGTCGGGGTTCTGCACCGCGTCGCTGCACAGAGCCATGGCGGCAGCCAGCTGCCCGGCGTCGCCGGTGTGGTCCACCACGGTCATTTTGTTCTGGGTCAGGGTGCCGGTTTTGTCGGAACAGATCACCTGGGTGCAGCCCAGCGTCTCCACCGCCGTCAGGCGGCGGATCACGGCATTGCGCCGGCTCATGCGGGTGACGCCGATGCTCAGCACCACCGTTACCACCGTGGCCAGACCCTCGGGAATGGCGGCCACCGCCAGGGACACCGCCACCATGAAGGTCTTCAGGATGCCGGACAGGGAGAAGTCCCCGGCCACCAGCAGGTCAAACACGAAAATGAACACGCAGATGCCCAGCACCAGCCAGGACAGCGTCTTGCCCAGCTGGGTCAGCTTCTTTTGCAGCGGCGTCTCCTCCTGCTCCGTCCGGGCCAGGACACCGGCGATCTTGCCCATCTCCGTGTCCATTCCGGTGGCGGTGACCACCATGCGGCCCCGGCCATAGGAAACGGTGGAGCCCATGTAGGCCATGTTCCGGCGATCCCCCAGGGGCACGTCGCCGGTAAGGGGATCCGTGGACTTGGCGGAGGGGACGCTTTCGCCGGTGAGGGCGGCCTCCTCAATTTGCAGGGAGGCACAGGCCAGCAGCCGCCCGTCGGCGGGGACGGCGTCTCCGGCCTCCAGCAGCACCACGTCGCCGGGCACCAGGCGGCTGCTCTCCAGCTCCGCCACGGCGCCGTCCCGGAGGACCTTGCTGGTGGCGGCGGTCATGGTTTGCAGGGCCTCGATAGCGGCCTCCGCCTTGCTCTCCTGGATAACGCCCAGGACGGCGTTCAGCAGCACCACCGCCAGGATGATGAGCACCTCGGTGAAGGGCTCATGGGACAGGTAGTTGGTGACGGCGGATACGGCGGCGGCGGCCATCAGGATCAGCAGCATGGGGTCCCGCAGCTGCTGCAGAAACCGCTGGAGCAGGGTGGCCTTGGGGGCCTCCCGCAGGCGGTTGGGGCCGTATTCCGCCAGACGGCCCTCCGCCTGAGCGGCGGACAGGCCCTCCGGGCCGCTTTGCAGGTCCGACAGAACCTGATCGGCGGTCTGGGCATATTCCTTGTGCATACGATCACTCCTCTTAATGATTCTGCCCACCTGGGGAAATAAAAAAACTCATGCACAGGCCAAAGCCTATGCATGAGTCTCATTCTTTCAAAGCAGTCCGGGCGCGGGCGCGCCGTTCTGACGAAGCTGCCTAACCCCGAAGCCGGGGTGGAATTACTCCCTCACGGTGGTATCAATTGAAAGTATTATACCAGGCCCGCCGCCCCGCGTCAAGTAAAGCTTTTGTAAAAGAACCGCTGCGTCATGCATATTTATATAATGTGAATAAATAAGAAACGAAAATGTGATTATTCCTATTGACAAAGTTGCTTTATTTGATATAATAGTAACCGACAACCGATATATCGGTTTTGATATAGCAGGAGATCAAGAAGCCCTAATAGAGACGGAAAGGAGGAAGGAGCAATGAAAGCAAAACGTGTTTGGACGGTGTGCCTGGCGGTTCTGACCCTGCTGGCACTGCTGGCAGGATGCGGGAAGCAGGCGCAGGTCCAGCCGGATCCGTCTCCCGAGCCCGATTCGGAGCCTGCGCTTTTTGACGGCTCGTTTGACCTGGTGCTGAAATCGGAGTATCAGGGAGATTTGTCGGAGGTGAACTTCCGGCTGGCCACAGACGAGGATGGAAAACGTTACTTTTTCAGTGGTGGCTTCACCGAGCCGCACAGAAAGGTGGACGACATAACGCCCCTGGTATACGGAAAGCAGTATAGTATGCCGATTACCAATCTGGAAGTTTTGACAGGAGTTGCGGATCAGCCTGGATTCCAGGGGATCTGGGCCATCTTTGGGGCGGGCGGCCAGGAGTGCGGCCGGGTGTTTATCCCGGAGGACCAGCTGCACGGCGGCACCGTCCGGGTGGTGCTGGACAGCTCCGGCAGCATGGTAAGCGAAGCAGCTGCCTCGTGACGCGATAAAAAAGCAAGGCGGCGCCTGCGGGCGCCGCCTCAGCTTGTCAAAAATCCTTTTTGACAAGCTGAAAAGCATTTTCAAAACTTTCATGAAAGTTCTGAAAATGCGGTGATTGAAAACGAAAGACACCCCTGATGGGTTTCTTTCGTAACTATCTTCCTTTCCGAAGGCGGAAGCAATCCTACTTTATTGACAGTCTGAGGCGGCGCCTCAGACTGTCAAAAAGAGATTTGGATTGCCTCGCAGCTTCAGGCTTACTCCGCCGCGGCGCAGAGGGCGGCAAAATACCGGTAAAAGGGCAGGAGGGTTTTCAGGTCCTCCGTGACCCGGGCGGCGAAAGCCGGCGAGTAGAGGCTCTCGTCCAGGGGGACCTCATGGGCCAGGGTCAGGGATTTCTTCTGGTACCAGGGGCGCAGCAGGTCGCTGACCTGGCCCTTGCTGCGGACATAGTCCGGTCCCGTCAGCTGAAAGACCTGCTGGCGGTCAAATTGGCGCACCAGCTTCTCCAGGGTCTTGGGGTCCCGGTCGATCTGCTGGCGATAGCGGGTCATGGTGGCGGCGGAAGCGGCCCAGAAGCCCATGCCATAGCTGTAATAGTCCGGGGCGATCTCAAAATAGAAGGCCGGGCGGCCCGTCCAGTCCTGGTCCCCGGTGCGGACGCAGAACCACAGGTGGTCCTTGTAGGGTCCCTGGCCGTGGAGCCGCCGGGCGTCCCGGTAAATGCGGCTGACCTTCAGGATCAGCGGCTCATGGGGCAGCGCTGCCGCCAGACCGTCGTACACGGCCTGGCCCAGCTCACGGGTGGGGGCCAGCAGGTGCTGCTGGTAATCGTCCTTATGGGCCAGGAACCAGCCGCGTTCGTTGTTGAAGCGGATGCCCCACATGAAATCCACGGTCTCCTGGCTATATCCCTGAAACATAGCGTATCTCCTTTGCGTTGGGTTTGGGTACAGTGTAGCGCATGACAGGGAATTTTGCAAGTACCGCCGGGATTTGCTGCGGACCCCTTGCCCCCGGCGGCGGGGTGTGGTATAATTTGCGGTGCATGCGGGTATGGTGGAATTGGTTGACACGCAGGATTTAGGTTCCTGTGCCGCGAGGCGTGTGGGTTCGAGTCCCACTACCCGTACCATATCGAGTATTCATAAGGGATTTGACTTATGGATACTCGATTTCTTTTTGCCTAAATTAGTTTTTCGTATGTATTGAGCAGGTTCTGTGCCTGCTCTTTTTTGTTATGCTGACATTGTCGGAATATACTCCACCGCAACGCCCTTACGGGTATCCGCTTTGTAATTGCTTTTAAATGCCGATTCAGGTAATTCAATATAACCAACAAACCGATAATAAATCACTATCCTCTGTGTCCGGCTTTTACCCACACCCTCCGTTTCGTAAACATCAATATGGTCAATCAGTTCACGAAGCAGCGGCGCTGTGAGTTTCTCCATTTCCATAAACCTGCGGATAGCGTGGATGAAATTGTCCCGTTCCTGCTGTCGGCTGCCCATATCTGCAAGTTTCTTGCGAAGGTCTGACATTTTTGCTTTCAGTTCCAATCGCTCAACCTCATATTTATGGCTGAGCTGCATAAACCACTCGTCGGATACCTTACCGGATGCATTGTCCTCATACAGCTTTTCATACAGCTTGGATACCGTATCATTTCGCACGACGGCTTTCTGTAAATCAGCCTCTGCCTGTTTCTGTTCTTTCAGCAGTTCCTTGTTTGTTTTTTGGGTGAGAAGGTCAGCAAAGACTTCCTCATCTGTCCGTAAAAAATCTGCCATACGGCGAAGCTCCAGCATCACAACCTGCTCCACGGAATCAGCACGAACATAATGGCGGCTCTTGCAGGTCCCACGGTAATCCACCGGATTATTGCCGCACACGAAAAAATGAATATCTTTGTTGATTGTATTCGTATGATGCCGCAGCTTGCTGTGACAGCCACCGCAGAAAAGCAAATCGCTGAATATGCTCTTTTGTGCGTTATGCGGTTTTGGAGCACGGCGCTTTGTTTTTGCCGTAATCCGCTGTACCTGCTCAAAGGTTTCACGGTTAATGATAGGCTCGTGAACATCCTTGAATATTACCCAGTTTTCAGGCGGATTTTCAAGACGGGTTTTGTTTTTAAAATTCTTGGAATAGGTCTTGAAATTGATAATATCTCCGCAGTATTCCTGCTGTGCAAGAATTTTCTGCACTGTGGTTTTGCACCATTTGTACGGATTCGGCTGTGTTTTCTTGCCGCCTCTGCCGAGACCTTTGCTCTGCCAATACGCCATTGGGTTCAGAATTTTTTCTTCCTGCAAAATGCGGGCGATAGTTTCGTTACCCTTACCCTCAACGCACATTTTGAATATACGCTTTACAATTACCGCCGCTTCGGGATCAACAATCCATTTCTTTTTGTTCTCTGGGGATTTTAAATACCCGTAAGGCGGCTGAGATAAAGGTTCCCCCGCATTACCACGCAAGCGGTGTGAGGAACGCACCTTCTTTGAAATATCTCTTGCATACATTTCGTTTAAGATATTTTTGAACGGTGCAATCTCACTCTCACCCTCGTCGCTGTCGATGCTGTCGTTAACGGCGATAAAGCGCACATTGTGGTCAGGAAAATAACTATCCGTGTAGTTGCCGACAGAAACATAGTCTCGTCCGAGACGGGATAAGTCTTTCACGATAACCGTACTGACATATCCCATCTCAATATCCTCAATCATCTGCTGAAACGCAGGACGGTTAAAATTCGTTCCTGTATAACCGTCATCTACATAAAAACGGGTATTGTTAAGTCCCAATTCCTTTGCTTTCTGAGAGAGCAGTTTTTTCTGATTGACAATGGAGTTGCTTTCGCTGTCCGTGCCGTCATCACGGGAAAGACGGTTGTAAAGCGCCGTAATGCCGATTTCTTCTGTTTTTAGTTTTCTCTTTTTCGACTGCATATTAGTCCTCCTCTCCGGCAGTCGAATACACATATTCATTTGCCATTGTACTGTCCGGTGGTTGTTCTGTCAAATCTATCATTTCATTGGTGATTGCTTCCTCAAAACGGGAGCGAATTGAGTTTTCGGAATCCGGGCTTTCAAAGCGTGCGGATACGATATATTTAACGCCATTTATCTTGTATTCCCGTTTACCGGGAAGCAAGCCGCAAATCCATCCGTTTATTTTACTTTTCATAATCGTTTTCCTCCTTATCTTGCATCTCTGTCACGCAACCGCTTTTGGTGGTACGCTTCACAGAGCTTTACAATCGTTTCTTCCATCTGTGCCGTGGTATAGTCTTTCGGGAAGTATTTGCGGATACGGTCGGTTGGGATTTTGACACGCTCTTTCTGGTTGGCTTTTTCCTCCGACATAATCTCGCTTATTTTTTCGGGTGTTAAGCCTTGCTCCTGACTGATTTTCTTAAAACGGCAAGCCTGAGATAAGTTTGGTGTGCAATCGTTGTATTCAATTTCCGACAGCAGTATTTTCTGTTCTTCGGGAAGCAGATAAGAAAGCTCAACCGCAGGGGTAAAGGCAATCCGCCCTTCATCCACCAAATCCAACAGTTGCGGAATTAGGTGTGTTAGGCGGATATAGCGGCGTACTGTTTCTCGACTCTCATTTGCATCTTGACCAACAATTTCATTAGTCCGCAACTTCGGCACAACTTGTGTCGAAGTTAGGTCTGACCTTTTTCCTTGTCGGGATAAAGCATCCATTTTGAGCTTGTAAGCAAACGCTTTTTCGGATGGCAGAATATGCTCTCGGTGCAGATTGCTGTCCACTACTGCAATGGCGGCTTCGTCACGGTCAAGTGGAACAATTAAGGCAGAGACTTCTTTCGTTCCTGCCTTTACTGCCGCTCGGAACCGTCTGTGACCCGATACAATCTCATATTCATCTTCTGTGTTTTCTTTCGGTCGGACAATCAACGGAGATAGAATACCCTGCGTCTGTATGCTTTCAATCAGCGTATTCATTTCCTCGTTATCCTGTATCTTGTAGGGGTGTCCCTCAAAGGGGTGTAATTTTTCAACCGGAATGGCTACCGGGGTTTTAATAGTGTTATTCATCATTTTATCTACTCCATTCTTTAGATTTATTTCTTGCCCTTGCGGCGGCTTGACGTTCAGTATTAAGTTCCGCCTGCAAAAGCTCATATAGGTGCGGAGATTTCTCCATAATCTTTTCGGCTCGCTTCACTTTTTCACGAAGCGGGCGTATTTTATCTGTGATTGCCTTGCGCTTATCTTTTGCGGCTTGCACATCTTCGGGCGTATGCGCTCGACGACGGGTATTGTCTGCTTTGGAACGCTCTTTTTCCAAAGCAGAAATTTCTGCTTTCGTGCCTGCTATGCGTTGCTCCAACTGCGGGAGCGTGTGAATTTCCTCCCATTGCAGAAAACGGTAATCTCTGACATACTGCTCGATATTTCTCGCCTCGCTCCTTAAATCCGGTGACATCAGTTCCTTTGCTATCTGTAAAATAGTAATGATGAGCAAAAACATTGTATCTACTAAAACAGTTGCGGTATCGTAGCTGTGGTCGATGGTAAACTCCAAATGTTTAATTTCGTCCTCCAATGCCGTAGTACGCCATTTTTGCACTCGTTGACCGAGAATTGCATAAAACTCTACGCCACGGTTCCAGTTATCCTTGATGCGTTCATCAATTACTTCTCTTGTATAACCGAGAGAATCCAAACGGATGGGGCGTTTCCAACCGGGAGCCGTTATGGTTGTATGAGCGTAATACTCATCTGTCCGTCCGAACTTGTATCCGAGTGCTTCCAACTGATACCGAAAATCCTTCGGAGAGCCGCAGGTCGGGAGGATGGCTTCAACATCCTGCCGCAGCATTTCCCGATGGGTCAACCCGCCTTTTTTATTTATCCAATACTCTTTCTTTCGGCTGCCCGTGAACTTGCTCGGCGGAAGTACACTTTTACCACGCTCACGACAGATTTCATCAGAAATCTCACGCAGTTTGTAGTGGTCGGAAATGTGGTTTTCAAATTTCCGACCCGTGCGAAAAGATACCGAATTTACCACAATATGATTGTGCAGATTATCTGTGTTCAGGTGGGTGGTAACAACAATTTCAAAGTTTTTGCCCCACATAGCCCGTGCGGTTTCAAGTCCTATCTGATGCGCTTCTTCGGGCGTTACCTCACCGGACTTAAAACTCTGAAAACCGTGGTAGGCTACATTGCCGCCGAACTTGCCGTAACGCTGTTTGGTTGCTGTCATCTGCTCATACGCTTTTTCCGTCAGGCAGTTGATACCGGTGACATACATCCGTCGGTCTGTTTTGCTGTCGTTTTCGGCGTATTCCAATGCGGCGGCAAGGTCATCGTCCAGATACCTGCGCTCGGTGGTTTTGTCAGGGTTATCTGCATAATCAATAACTTCTTTCAGCCTGTTTTTGACTGGCCAAAATCCGGTGGTCGCCATTTACGCATATCCTCCTTTCGAGGTAATAAGAGCTCCGAGTGAATTTCATCAATCAGCGAAATCAGTTTGCTTTCTGTTTCGGGTGTGATTTTTGCCGTATTGCAAAGCTCGCATAATTTTCCGTAGAAATCAAAAAAGACATCGGGAAGAACCGTTCTCGGTTCATATCCCAACGCCCTCTGCACCATATATTCGCTGACTGATAGATTGCATTTATCTGCCAGCTTTTTGATTTTGTCCTTATCTTTAGGTTTTGCCCGTATTAAGATTTGGGCAGTTTTTTCTTTTGGATTTCTGTTCATAAAACCATTCCTTTCATAATTGGGGTATTAGGGGCGGTGCCCCTAAAGAGGAAATAGGCATATCTGCCTATTTTGGATTGGAACTTGATATACAAGTTCCCTGCTTGTTACAGTATGAGACATACCATTTTCGACTTTATTAGCCGTTCTCGGTATGCCCCGTACTGTGTGCTTTTCTTTGTAAATATACGATTCTTTTTATGAGCCACGGTGGCACAGAATTTTATATTTAAATATAGGACTGAGCCAAAATCCTATGACTTTGGCTCAACCGAACATCTCTAAATCGGAGAGAACACTCATAGCGTTTTCAGCTTGTTCTTCCTCCGTTAATTCTGTGTCGATAACGGCTGTTTTGCGTTCGGCAGGTGCGGCTATGGATATATCCTGAATTTCCTCACGAAAAATTTCACGGATACTTTGGAGCAGACTTTCTGTGTCCTTTTCTGCAATCCTTTCCATATATGCCGTTATCGCTTCTACAATAAATCGGTTGCGGGACTTTTGCTCTTTGCAGTATAGTTCCTGTAAATATTCCGCTGCTTTTCGCTCCGCTTCATCATCAAGATTAAACCTTACATTGATTCGATAACTGCTCATACGCTTTTACCTGCCGATAACTGAATTTCTGCAAGGTATTCATAACCTTTGGCGGCTGCACAAATATCCTCGCCGAATACCGTGCGGTCGGCATTAAACTTGTAGAAATTCTTGATAAGACATCCGCCTCCGCCCGTTACATACAGCTTCATTGTGCTTTCATCATATCCGTGCTCCCGAAGTCTGCGGAAAATATCCCGAACATACTCACAGGCTACCGCTTTGATGATTTTCAAATCAGCGGCGGGAATTTCAGCAGTTCCCGTGCGTAGCACTTCTTCAATGATATAATCATTGATTTCTCGGTGAGTTTTCTGCATAAAGGTTTCACGCACCGCAAGTGTGCATTGGTAGGTCCCGAATTTTTCGGTAAACATCTTACCTGACTGAGGTTTGCCGTTAATCATATACAGCACATTCATCGTGCCGTTGCCAATGTCGGCAATAAGGTTAATGCCGTTGAGCTTTGTTGCAAAAGGAGCAATGGCGGCATATCCCTGCGGATAAATGCTGACGCCTGTAATCCGGATTTTATAATCCTCTTTTCGGTAGGTGAAAGATACTTCCGCATTTTTTGTGAGATAAGCTGAAAAAGTGCTTTTCTGCCCGCTTGTCCAAGTCAAAGGCAGACCTGCGGCAATGTGGACATCTGCTTCGGTAAGTCCCTCCGATTTCAGTTCCTTTGCGATTGCCGTAAGAGAGAGGATATAATAGTCCTCGTCTTTAATTTTGTCGGGAGCAAATTCCTTGTGTCCCTCGCCAATCAGATAATACTTGTTTTCATATACAAGCATATCTGCGGTAAAGAGCGGCTCGGAGTCACAGGCGATTAGCCCTGACTTAAAACAGAAATTCGCTGTTTTCATATTTCCGTAGCCGTGGTCGATACCGATAATTTTTGTGTTTCTTATAGTTTTCATAGTGTTTTCCTTTCTGCCGGTCTACCGGCGTTTTAATTTTTGTGGTTTTGTTGTAAGATTTCATAGAGAAATATTCTTACTGATTAAGGTGGTTTCATTATCATTTGTTTTCCTCCTTCCTTTTTCGGGCAGTAAAAAAGCCGCCGGAATTAACCGACGGCTCATTTGCCCTTTATTTGAGGGGCTTTGTTTTCCCCTCACTTATTTTAATACCTCAGTTTTTGAATTGTTGGAAGAATAGAGTAACAATACTAAAACAAAAAGCGTAACACGCATAAACCATTGAAAACACAGCGTTTTCATGATACAATATCTTAAAAGTAAGATTCGGGAACTGGAAACTTATAAAAAATTTCAAAAAAGTTTTTTGAGTGGGAGTTTTATCGTACACTTGATATGATAGAATTTAAAAGGAGAACGAAAATGGATAAAGTCAGCTTCTTTAATGCAGATTACCGTGACGGCAGAGTGTATATCGGCGGCAAGTCTTATCCTGCCGGAACTTTTGCGACACACCTGCTCAATCAGTATTATGAAAACGATACTGCCGCCCGCATTGCCGTTTTCAAGCAATATATTTTAGCGGTACAGCGTGAGCTTGAGCAGGGATATATAAATCCGTCATATTTCGTAAAGTGCGGGGATGAGATATGTTCTATTTTGAAAACTCTCCCCACCTTAAAACCGTTTTCTATGCTTGATATAGATAATGAGCACAACAGAACGGCGGAATTGTTTACAGAAGATAATGCCGAGCGCATAGCTGATTATTTACGCCGTCGAGCGAAAGTCGCCAATATGGATATAGGAGCGATAGCATTAGGCATCCTGCCGAAAGAATATGATAAAGAACTTTTCAAAGCGGCAAATGCTCTACTCTCCGATACAAAGAAAACGCTTACTTTTTACGATACCATCAGCGAAGATATGCAAAAATCCTTCGAGCTGTTGAAGAAATTTACAAAACGTGTAGATGAAGCTGCCCGATTTGATGAAACGCATTTACTACCGATTGCTATGGAGATATTCGGACAAGCTCCTTTTCCGATAAAGACAGAATATGTATCTATTCGTAAGACAAGAAACAGCAAAACACTTGTAACGGCAAGGCGGTTATATTTTGAAAGCTATTACAGCTTCATTATTACCGACTTTTTTGAGGGATTACATTACGGGCACTATCCGAGGCAGTGTCCTATCTGTAAAAAGTATTTCTTGATGCAGTCTGCCGCAAGACAGAAATATTGCAGCGGATATGCGCCGTTTATGTTGAAAGGAAAACCGATTACCTGTCGAAAATATGCGGCAAGAACCAACCACAAGGAACTTGTAGAGGGTAATCCGGTGATACGCTTATACAAAAATCGCTGTTCAGCAATCCGCAACGAGCAGAAGCGTGGAACAATTACTCCCGAATTCGCCGCAACAGCCAAAGCTCTTGCAAAAAGCCGTATGCAGCTTGCAAAGCAAAATCCCGAATATGCAAACGGACAATATATATCGGATATGAGCCGTGAAAAACTTTATGCCGATACTGATAAGCAAATGAAATAACCGTCACAACACAGAATGGAGGTGAGTGCCGTGACAGAGATTTATACAGAACCGAAAGAATTTAAGCGTTATACTCTTGTTCCGGCACCTCCGAAATGGGAATTACAGGAATATATTGTGGCTTATATAAAGGAAAGAGATAATAAATATCTTGCGTGGTTTCTGCATTATTACGAAAATATACTGAACACGAATGTGCAGAAATATATGAAGCAGTTTTTTATGCCGGAGCATTTTTCCGACATCAAGCAAGCATATATTACAGGGCTTTTGAAAGCACTCCAAAATTATGATGTTTCTTTCGGAACTCCCTTTGTTGTTTACAAGGAACGCTATGTCGAGCGTGAGGTGCTTGACTATATCCGTACTTCCCGCACAGGATACACGGTGCAGAGTCTTGCCGAGTTTGCCAAACTGCGTAAAGCTATGGCGATATGGGATAAATATGAGCGAAGCTATACCGATGAAACCCTTGAAAAAATAGCGGAAGAAATGCAGGAAACGGTTTACGATATAAAAGAAGTCCTGCTCGGCGGATTGCTGAACGAAAACGCCGTAGAGCTGTACCGTAAATATACAGACAATGACGGCGAGGAAGGCACAGAGGAATTTGTGCCGGATAATAATTCCGAAACATATCACCTTTATATGAAAACAGAACTGCATTCCCGATTGTGGGAAGCATTTAACAAGCTCGAATACGAGGAGCAGTCTATGCTTGCCCAGCTATGCGGTTTTTGCCTTGAATGCGGCAGTGTATTTTATATGGATTACAAGGATTTGAACGAATACGGTGAGCCGAAAAAGAAATTGATACCGGAAATGATGTATACCGATATTGCCACCGACCACGAATACAGCTCCGCCAATACCGTAAAACACAAATGCGAAAAAGCGCTGAAAAAGCTCCGGGAAGCAACAGAGGATTGGTTATAAAGCAAAAAGCTCCGTTGGAATAGCAGAAAAACACACAAATGTAAATTCACAAAAAGCTCGTTGACAGAGTTCGGATAAACGAATATACTATATATAGTTCGGATAAGCGATTTTTCGGAGGTGCAATATGGAATATATGTCTGTGAAGGAAGCGTCCGTGCTTTGGAATATCGGAGAACGGCAAGTGCAGAAGTTATGCGAGCATGACCGAATTGAGGGTGTTCTTCGTTTCGGACGGTCATGGATGATTCCCAAAAATGCAAAAAAACCTGCAGACGCCCGAAAAAAGAAGGATAAAACCTAAATGTTTTTTACCTGCCCGACAAAATAAACAGCTCAATCGTTATATAAGTGCAAGGAGGATTTTACATATGCCAGAATCTTTATCTACTGCAAATGAAGATTTTGAAGCATTCTACGACCGAAACTACAAACTGGTCTACCGTATCTGCTTTACATATATGAAAAACGCGCATGATGCCGAGGACTGTACGGAGGATACATTCGTAAAGGTTCTGACCGGGAACATTTCTTTCAATGATGAAACTCACGAAAAGAAGTGGCTGACTGTCGCCGCTATCAATCTGTGTAAAGACAGACTGAAGCATTGGTGGCGAAAAACAACGGTGTCACTTGATGAAGTAGCGGAACTGCCGGGAGGGAACGACTTCAAGATCGACGAAACGCTGGCTGTTGTAATGACGCTGCCGCCGAAATATAAGGATGTGATTTATTTGCATTATTATGAAGGCTATCAAACCGACCAGATTGCCGCAATGCTTAATCGCAATCATTCCACTGTCAGAAATCAGCTGCGGGACGCACGAGCCATATTGAAAGAAAAATTAGGAGGTGTCCGACAATGAAAGAAAATGAGATCCGTGACGCTGTGGATAAAATAGAACCAAAAGCCGGCGCAAAGGAACGGATGTACCAAAACATCCTGAAAAAAGCAGAGGAAGCAAAACAAACGCAGTCTCTCGCTGAGCGCCCTGTACCGAAAAAGAAAGAAAACAAAATTGTTCCAATGCGCTTTATAAAAGCATTTGTACCTGTGGCCGCTTGCCTTTGTATTGCTGTTCTCGGAGTTATGCACTTTCTGCCGTCTGAAAATCCGGGAATAGATCCCGCGCCAAATCCGCCGATGGTTGGAGACACATCCTATACAATAGCAGAATCTCCCGAAGCGTTTCAACAAATCGGTATTACTCTCGATGCGCCGGAGGGAGCGGAAAATATCAGCTATGCCATATTCGACGAAAACATTGCCAGTGTAAACTTTGAGATGGGAAATCACGCCTATTTCATTGTGGCGTCAGCGCAAAGCGGAGATTTCTCCGGACTGCACGGCGATGTGATCGGTTCTGAGCAGATTGATTCCAAAAGCAGCGCTATTCTCTATGAGATAGAGTGCGAACCGACCAGTATGTTCAAGGCAAGCTGGACTGACGGGAAAATTCATTACTATCTCGGCAATACAGACGGTGCGGATAAGGAGGATTTTAAGTCGATTTGTATGGAACTTATCAGGCAAACAATCAAGTAAAATAAAATACGAAATGTCGGGAAATTTTTTTGAAATTTTCCCGACATTTTTATTTTGCCGATCGTTATATAAGTAGAAGCGGTTAAAATGGCGGCGCAGCGTACGAGCAAAGCCGTCCGCCTCAACCAAAACTAAACATAGTTAAAAGGAGACTGATTTCCATGAAAAAAATTATTGCTTTTATTTTAGCTGCCCTTATGATGATGAGTCTTGCCGCTTGCGGACAGGACAAAAAACCAAGCGACAATAATAAACCGGATCAAAACAATTCACAAAATGTGGATGACAACAAGAAAAATGCCAACACTTCTCCTGCGGAGATAGAAAAAAAACTCAAAGCGGCACTGGATAAGAATTATCATTGTGATGTTGATAAAGTAAAAGACGATCTCAGCGGTTATTGGGGACTCGACCTCTCTCAAATTGAAGCCTATGTAGCAAAGGAAAACACCATTGCTGCCGTCAACCCGGATTTGGTTATTATTTTGAAAGTCAAAGACGGTTATGCTGATAAAGCGGTTGAAGCGTTAAACACAGGCTTCGCTCAGACTGTCGATTATATCCGTCAATATCCTTTTGGAACAGAAAAAGTTTTGAACGGGCGTATTTTTAAAAACGGTAACTATGTGGCGTTGATTATTGCGGGTCAGACGGCTGAAGAAAACACAACCGCTGAGCAGGAAGCAAAGATGGCTGAAGCCGATTATAAAATAATTGACGGCGTTTGGAAAGAACTTTTCGGTGAAGCGAAGAATCTCGCAGTTGTTCCGGAAGATAACGGCAATAACGGTGGTTTGATTCCGGATGACGAAACCGGTCCTATGGTCGGAGGCCGATAAACGATGGTCTTCTCCAGCATGACCTTTCTGCTGCTGTTCCTGCCGGTTTTTCTGGGGGCGTACTTCCTCGTCCCCGGAAACAGGGCAAAAAACACCTTGTTGTTCCTTTTCAGCCTGCTGTTTTATTCATGGGGAGAACCAATCTATGTCGTGCTGATGCTGTTTTCCACGGTTCTGGATTATACTTGCGGTATGATGGTTGACCGGCATCGTGGAAAACGGGGTGCGAAGATTGCTTTAATCGTATCCGTATGCGTAAATCTCGGACTGCTCGGTGTGTTCAAATACAGTGATTTCTTTATCAGTAATCTGAATGCACTGACAGGGCTTGCAATCCCTCAGCCAAACCTGCCGCTCCCCATCGGTATCTCTTTCTACACCTTCCAAACCATGAGCTATACCATTGATGTGTACCGTGGAGATGCAAAGGTTCAGAAAAACATTCTGTCCTTCGGGGCGTATGTTTCCCTGTTCCCACAGCTTATCGCCGGACCGATTGTTCGTTATCAGACGATTGCCGACCAGATAGATGACAGAACACATAGCTTTGACCTGTTTGGCGATGGTGTGAAACGCTTTGTTTGCGGTCTCGGTAAAAAAGTCCTCCTTGCAAACAATATTGGACTGATCTGGAAAACCGTCTCGGAGTTGCCGGGGAATCAGCTTACCGTTGTAGGCGCGTGGCTGGGCATGATTGCCTTCGGATTACAATTATATTTTGATTTTTCAGGGTACTCGGATATGGCGATTGGACTTGGGAAAATGCTTGGCTTTCATTTCCTCGAAAACTTCGACCATCCGTACATCTCAAAAAGTATTACAGAATTCTGGCGGCGTTGGCATATTTCTCTTGGCACATGGTTTCGGGATTACGTGTATATCCCGCTTGGCGGTAACCGCCGAGGGCTCGGGGTCCAACTGCGAAACATAGCGATTGTGTGGCTGCTCACCGGCTTTTGGCACGGAGCAAGCTGGAATTATGTGCTGTGGGGTGTGTTCTACGGGGTGCTGTTGATTGGGGAAAAATTTTTCCTGCTTAAGTATCTGAAAAAAGCACCTGCCATTGTGGGACACATCTATACGCTGTTTTTCGTTCTGATGGGATGGGTATTGTTCGCCATCGAGGATATGGGACAGCTCGGAAACTATTTTAACACCATGTTCGGCGGTGCAGCTTTCTGCAACCAAAGCACAATGTATCTGCTGATGACATCGCTTCCGCTTTTGCTTGCCGGAGTGGTTGCCTCGACACCGATTGCTTCAAAGCTGTATAAACGGATAAACGAACGGTGTAAGGCTCTGCCGATGGCTTTGGCCGATTGCACCGGTGTGGCTGCTATTTTGTTGTTCAGTACGGCCTATCTGATCAGCAGTTCCTATAATCCGTTTTTGTATTTCCGATTCTAAGGGGGGGAGGACATTATGCGCAACAAACTGATTACGATATTTTTCTGCCTTTTGCTGGCAGGGGCGACCGTTATATCCTTTGTCCTCCCTGACAAGTACTACTCGGAGAGCGAGAAACGCAAGCTGACTCAGAAGGATGATGTTAAAATTGCAGAATATATGGAAGGTAAATTCCAAAGCAATATTGATAAGTATCTCACCGATCAGTTCCCCGGACGGGATGGTTGGATTTCTATCAAAACCGTTACGGATATTGTCAGCGGCAAGCGGGATTCGGGCGGAGTGTACTTCGGAAAAGACGGATACCTGATTCAAAAGTTTTCCAGCATAAAAGCCGAGAATTTTAAGGCAAATACCGCCGCAATCCTGACTTTGCAAGAGCAGGCAAAAGCACAAAATGTGAGTTTTACAGTGATTCCCGTTCCGACTGCCGTTGAAGTTTTATCGGATAAGCTGCCTGCATTTGCACCGCACCTTGAACAGTCAAAATTGATTGAGTATATGGAAAAGCAAGGGCTGAATGTGGTGGATGTGGCCGATACACTGAAACAGCACCGCAATGAATACATTTACTATCGGAACGATCACCACTATACAAGCCTCGGCGCTTACTATTGCTATGCAGCCTATAGGGAAAGTTTGAATCTGCCGGTTCCATCTCTTGATGAATACAAAAGCGAAGCTCTCTGTGAAAACTTTCTCGGAACCTCTTATGCCAAGGTAAACTTCCCCTTTGCACAGCCGGACACGATTACGGCCTACTATAAAAATGCCAGCCGTACTGTGAGATATAACAACGGGGATTATGTAACCGACAGCATTTACGAACGCAAATACCTTGACGGGAAAGATCAGTACGCTGTATTCCTGAATTCCAATCAGGGACAAACTGTCATTCAGGGCAGCGGTAAAACCGGTAAGCTGCTGATGATTAAGGACTCCTACGGCAATACATTTGCCCAGTTCCCGGTTGAAGACTACGCCGAGGTGCACATGCTTGACTTGCGGTTCTTCCGAGGAAATGTAGAGGAATATATGAAGACAAACGGCATTACCGATGTCCTTGTACTATATGGTATTCCCAATTTCGCAAACGATGTGACAATTTCTGTTCAATAATAAAAAATAGAGTGGCGCAGACATTCCTTGAATTTCTTCGTCACTCTATTATTTTGCAATTATTTATTTTCCCCGACAATTTGTAATTTTCAATCGTTATACATGTATATCAGTTCCTCATTTACAATTTCTATTACAGCTTCACGGATATTATTCATTTTGCCTACCCATAGCATTTGGTTAATTGCTTTTAACTGCTCGGTTACACCCTGCTTTTCAGCCATTTCCTTTACCAGCCGAGAAAACATTTCTTCCGCCTGTTTGTCAATGTCGGCAAGATAGGCATTCAACTTGCCAGATGTTAGATAGTTGTAATAGAAAATCTTGTGATGCTGTTTTAAGTACCGTGCGTGTCGCTGTCCCCAGATGCCGATAGATTTCTGCTCTTCTTCGGGAACTACAAGATTTGGGAGCAGGTAATCTCCAACCTGAGAATATGTACCGCCCATTTGCTCAAATAATGATTTTTCCATAATGTTTGACCTCCTGTGTTTTGTTGTGCTTTCATTATACGAAAAACCATTTGCAAAATCGAACGTGCGAATAGAATATGTGTATTCAAAGCCGGAATAATATAATTTAATCAAATCCCTTATGAACATCCGCACCACAGCGAGTGGTCTTACAGCATTTGAAAAGCTGTGAGGACACTCGCTTTTTTCTGCTCAAACCGCAGGTCTGTAACAGAGGATTTTATTGCGGGGAGGAGACGGGCGAGAGCCTGACGGATTTCATCCTGAGGGAAAAAACGGAGGAAGCAAAACGCCTCCTCCGCTATTCGGATAAATCTTTCACCGCTATCGGGTCCTATCTCGGATTTTCCTCCGCCAGCCATTTTTTCAGAGTGTTCAAAGCCTGCGTCGGCAGCACACGCAGCGAATATCGGGATAAATACCTGTTTCCGCACAACAGACATACTGCGCCAATAGAGACATCCGGGGGTGCCTGAATGGCCCCCCGGATGTCTGTGAAAAAGAGAGTTATCAGCGGGTCTTTCTGCGCCGCAGCGTCAGGCATGCGCCCAGGGCGCACACGGTCATCAGGCCCATGTACAGCAGCACGCCGCTGTCGCCGGTCTTGACGCCGGGATTCTCCGGCTGCTCCGGCTTTTCGGGCTTTTCGGGCTGGCCGGGATTCTCCGGCTGCTCAGGCCGGTAATCCGGGTCCGCCGCGCCGCAGACGGTGCACTTGCCGTCCTTATAGTCATGGCCGGTGGCGGGGATGGTCTCACCCTTCTTCACGGTCTCGCCGCAGGTCTTGCACACCTCATCGCCGGTGTAGCCGTCCTGGGTGCAGGTAGCATCCACAGCGCCCACGACCTGGGTATCGTGGCCGGTGGCGGGGATGACCTCACCCTTCTTCACGGTCTCGCCGCAGGTCTTGCAGACCTCATCGCCGGTATAGCCGTCCTGGGTGCAGGTAGCAGCCACAGCGCCCACAACCTGGGTATCGTGGCCGGTAGCGGGGATGGTCTCACCCTTCTTCACGGTCTCGCCGCAGGTCTTGCACACCTCATCGCCGGTATAGCCGTCCTGGGTGCAGGTGGCGGGCTTGGCACCCACAACCTGGGTATCGTGGCCGGTAGCGGGGATCACCTCCGTCTTGACGGCGGTATAGGTCTTTTGCTCAAAGGTCACAGCAGCCGTGTAGGTGCGGACACCGTCCGTGGTGCAGGTGGCAGGCGTGGTGATCTCGTCGGTGATCACGGCGTTCTCCACCTCAACGTGAGAGGGATCATTGGTGCAGATGAAGGTCGCAGTGGCACTCTCCACTCCGTTCCAGCTCCACACGGGCTGGCCCCAGGCGTGGCCGGTGGCGGGAATCACCTCCGTCTTCTGGTCGCCGCACATGGTGCAGGTGTAGGTCATCTCGCCGTCCTCGGTGCAGGCAGCCGCCTTGGTGACCTCGCCGTCATTCCAAATGTGATGTCCGTCGGCGGTGGGGCAGGCCACATAGTACAGACGGATCACATCGTCCTTCTTCACATAGTAGCTGTCCAGAGTGGCATAGATGGGCTCGCCGTTTTCATAGCGCAGAATGGGCATCTCCCCGTTGACGGTGAACAGCCACCCGGACCAGCTGCCGAAGCGCTTGTCGCCGGAGGACAGGGTCACGCCGTTTGGATCGGTGATGCCGGTAACATAATAGCCGCTGCCCTGATAGTCATACTTGTTCTGGCTCAGCAGCGCAAACAGCACGTCTGCCGCAGTGCGGTTGTCGGTCCTGGCGCAGCGATAGCTGGCCCCGGTCAGATCCTGGAACGCAGGCTCTATACTGCTGCCTTCCACGTTCAGTGTCACGTCGAAGGGCAGGAGACCGGGATCCTCGCCGTCCCGTCCGGCAACGGTGACAGTGGTGGAGATGGGCTGCTGATAGAACTTGGCAAACTCCGCATAGGCGGGGTCATTCCGGAACTTTTCGTAATACTTGGCGTATTCCGTGTAGGTCAGGACGCTGTCGACGGTGACGCGGGTGTTGTACTGGGGCTGGGTCACCAGCAGGGTCTCGTGGGCCACCACGGAGCTGTTGCTGGAGCGGAAGCAGCGGTACTTCTGGGACGCGTACCAGCCGGGGATATTGTCGGCCTTGACGCCGCACATGTTGTAGTCGTTCATGTTCCGGATGAACCGGTAGCCGTCGCCGTCGGGGACGATCTCGATGAAGGACTGCATATCGCCGGTGACATTGCCGCGGTCCGTGTTGGCGTTGCGGATGCCCTCCCAGTACACGTCCTCGGTGCACACCTTCTTCATAAAGGCAAAGGCGGCGTCCAGATCGCTCTGCTGCATGGGCTGAACGGTGAGGACGATGTCCTTGCTGGCCAGCACCGGCATAGAGCCGTAATCCCTGCCGGAGCCGCTGGGGCGGTCCAGAATCTTCACCGTAACGGTGACGGTCCTGGCTCCCTGGCCGGGCAGCGGCTGATACGTCAGCATCCGGGCCACATTGACCATGGCGGGATCGGCGGACACCACCACATTCTCATCGCTGGTGCACAGCAGAATGGGGGTATACTTGCCGTCGAAATCCTGGTGATAGTCCCGGGCTGCATAGGTGCGGAAATCAGTGGTGGTGGGGAACTGGATATCCGAGGTGACGCTGCCGGTGTTGATGGCCGCGCCGTTGCGGGGATTGGTCAGGCCGGTCTCCCGCAGGGTAGTCTCCAGCAGGGCCTGATAATCCACGGGCCGGGGGCTGTCGGTGCCCTTAAAGAGGATGGTATAGACCTTGGTAACGGTCAGGTCCTCCCGGCCGTTGTACACCAGCTTCAGGGTCAGCGTGACGGTGGTGTCATTCCTGGGCATGGTGACGGTGGCCTTGTAGGGGGCAAAGATGGCGGAGTTGGACTCCTTAACAGACAGGATGGCCCTGTTGCCGGAGGTCCAGGAGGCGGTGGTCCACAGCTCCTGGCTGCCGCCGTCATTGTAGTCCACGGTGCTCTCGTCCACGCCGGCCTTCAGGGGATACTTGGGCAGGCTGGTCAGGTCGGAGGCGCTCTCCACCGTCTCAGGCGGGGTGATGCGGTCCGCCACGGTGTTCAGAGCGGCCATGGCCTTCTCCTCGTCCAGAGGAATGTTGAACAGGCACTGGTCACTGTCCTTGGTATAGGCGGTGTCCTTGTATGTCAGCACCAGGGTGGGGCGCACGGTGCCGGAGGCGGCAGGGGTAGAGCCCTTCTCATTCCACTTATACTGGATGGTGCCGTCGGCAGCGATGCCCACATAGTTCCAGCTGCTGTAGGCGGCCTCCTTCATGGCGACGGTGATGTCCGTGATGCCGGCTGCCGTCAGCTTGGCCCGGATCATGGTCAGAGCGTTGGTATCGGTGCCGTACTTGGGGTTATAGGTGCCGGAGATGGCTTCCTCGGCGGCGGCCAGCTTTTCCTCGGCCTCCTTCTGCTCGGGAGACTTGTTCTCCGTCCAGATGGCATAGAGGCTATACGTCTCGCCGTCCTCGCTGCCGTCTTCCCAATAGTCGCCCTCCTCAAAGGGGCGGTTGATGACGGCGCCGTCCAGGTACTTCACCTCGTTGCCGTAGGAGCTCTCAGCCCAGCCGGCGAACTCATAGCCCTCCCGGCTGAAGCCGCAGCGGGTCAGGGTCACATCCTGGCCGAAGGGCGCGGTCTGATCGGCCATGGTGCCGGTGGTGGTGCTCTTGTCGGAATACTTGACGTTGTACTTGATAATGTACTGATAGTCGCGCCACTTGGCGATCAGGGTCACCTGGTCGCCGGTGAACACGGTGTCCTTGGTAACGGCCTCGCCGAAGGAGCCGTCCTCGTTTTTCACATACCAGCCGTCCAGGGCCTTGTTGTCGGGATAGTAGCTCTTGCTGAGATAGGGCAGGCTGGAATAGACCTTGTCCGGGGTGACGGTCTTGTCCGCCAGAGACTGCTTGTAGCCGTTGCCGTCGAAGTGGACGGTGATGCCCTTGGTCCAGTGGGCGTACATATGGAAGCCGTTTTCGGCGTCCTCCGCTGTGAGCTTATAGGACAGGGCGATCTCGCTGCCGCCCTCTGCCGCATCGTACCAGCCGTCGAAGATATAGCCGGTGCGCTGGGGGTCCTCCACGGCGCTGAACTTTGCCCGGCCGTCGGCGTCCAGGATATAGTTATAGTTGCTGCCCACCACGCCGGTGCGGGTGATGTCCTCCGCGCCGTCATAGTTCAGGTGCAGGGTCACCTTCACCGGCAGGCCGCGCCACGCGGCGTACAGGGTGACGGTCTCGTCCTGCCGGTCGGCCAGGTTCTTCACCGTCTCCCCGTCGGCATAACTGGCAGAGGAGGAGCTGTTGTACTTGCCCCAGCCCAGGAAGCTGTATCCCGCGTAGGTGAAGGTGCTCTTGGGCAGGGTCAGCTCCTGGTCATAGACAGCCGTCACGGCGTCCATCTGCCCCTGGCCGCCGTTGGCGGCGAAGGCAATGGTATAGGTGATGGGCGTCCACCGGGCCTCATAGGTCACGTCCCCGGTGATGACGGTCTCCGCCGTCAGCTGCGTCTCGCCGCTGAACCAGCCGCCGAAGGTATGGCCCTTCTTGGCGGGATCTGCGGGCAGACGGCCGCCAATGGCCGTGTTCTGGGGCACCAGGATGGCTGCATAGACGTCCTGGCCGTTTTTCAGGGTCACGGTATAGGCGTCGGCCCACACGGCGTACAGGTCCAGAGCCTTGTCCAGAGTGATGGCCGCGCCGTCCTCATACTGCACGGTTCCGTCGGGGGCGGCGGCCCAGCCGGCAAAGATCTTGCCGGCGCAGGTGAAGGGGTTGGCCATCAGGGTCCCCTTGCCGCCGAAGATCTTCTGGGTGGCGGTGTCCTCCGTGCCGTTGTTGGCGTGGAAGGTCACTGTCAGCGCCTCACCGGCGGAGAAGCCCCGCAGATAGACGCAGTCGTCATTTTTGTCGCCGCCGCTGTCCTTCTTGTATTCCACGGTGAGCTTGTCGCCCTTTTTGGCGTCCACCTCCAGGCCCTTCCAGTCCTGTTCACCGCTCTCGCCGTCGACGAGAATCGTGCTGCCCAGCTTGATGGTGCACTTGTCGTACCTGGCCTCGGAGGAGACCTTGTACGCAAAGGACAGGTGGCTGTCCTCCGTAAAGGTCAGGGTCAGGGTGCTGGTGGAATAGCTCTTTCCGGCGCTGCCGGAAAGCAGGACCTCCTGGCCATCCTTGGTGCCGACCTTCCAGGCCGTGGTACCGGTGCCCGGGTCCGCAGTCACAGGCAGCCCGTCAAAATACTGGGAGACGGTTTTGCCCGCCGCGAAGGCGTTGACAGGGATCAGGCCCAGGACCATGATCAGCGCCAGCAGCATGGAGAGAACTCTTTTCTTCATAATTTCTTTCCTTTCTTAAAATTTGGTTTTCTCCCGGCAGAGCTTCCCTTCCCGCAGCAAAAAAAGAGCCCGCACTGCCGCGGCAGTGCGGGTGCGGGCCCTCCTATAAGCAGGATCGGCGCGGCAAACCCGGTGGCGGCAGGTGCCGGATCGGGCGGCCAGCGTATCTGACTTATCCGGCCCAAGCCGGCTTCACAGTGACCCACTCGCGGGGATTTTCACCCCATTCCGCCTGTCCCGCCCGTGCGGGACAGACCGTCCGATCCTCTATGCTCTTTTTCGGCGCCGGGCAAAAAACTCCCCCGGATGTTCCAATGGAACCAGTATAGCACGGCCTGTTGAAAATTGCAAGCCGTCGGCACTCAATCCGGCGCTGTGGAAGGCCGCGGCACCGGATCGGGCGGTCCGTCATGGCCGTCCCGATTATCTGCGGTTTGTCCCGGGAAAGGCCGGGTTTTGTCCCGGGACGGAGGCGGGACAGGCCGGGACGGAAAACAGCGTTCCCTCCGGGCTCATTTTCCCACGCAGAAGCGGGAGAAAATCGTCTGGATCAGGTCGTCCCGGATGTGCTTTCCGTTGAGCTCCCCCAGAGCCTCCAGGGCTGTCTCTGCGTCGGTGAGCACCACGTCGGGGGTCATGCCGGTGCGCAGCGCTCCCCGGGCGCTGCGCACGGCAGCCAGTGCCCGGGACACGGCGTCGGCCTGGCGGGCATTGGTCAGCAGCTCCCCCGGGCGGCCCTCCCCGGCGGGGTACAGAGCCTGGATGGCATCGCACAAAACGTCTACGCCCTGACCGCTGCGGGCGGACAGGGACACCACATTGTCGAAATCGTCGGCCAGACGGCCGATGTCCACGGCCCGGGGCAGGTCTGCCTTGTTCACCGCCACCAGCAGGTTGGGCACCTGGCGGGCCAGGGCCATGGCCTCCCGGTCGGCCTCCGTCAGGGGCCGGGAGCCGTCCAGCACCAGCAGGGCCAGAGACGCCTGCCGGGCGGCGGCCCGGGCCCGGTCCACGCCGATTTTTTCCACGGCGTCCGCCGTGTCGCGGATGCCCGCCGTGTCGCACAGGCGCAGCAGCACATGGCCCACCCGGACCTTCTCCTCCACCGTGTCCCGGGTGGTGCCTGCCACGTCGGTAACAATAGCCCGGTCATAGCCCAGCAGGGCATTGAGCAGGGAGGATTTGCCCACGTTGGGGCGGCCCAGGATCACCGTGGGAACCCCCAGCTTCAGCAGCTTTCCCCGGGAAAACGTGGCCAGCAGCTCCTCCAGCCGGTCCTCCGACCGGCGGAGGGTATCCAGCATGTCCTCCCGCTGGAGGTCGCCGATGTCCTCGTCGGGATAGTCCACCACGGCGTAAAACCGGGAGACGATGGCCATGAGACCGTCGTAGATCTCCGTGACGGTGCGGCTGAGGGCACCCTCCATCTGGCCCACGGCGTTGTGGGCCGCCTGGGCCGTTTCGGCGTCGATGAGATCCGCCACGGCCTCCGCCTGGAGCAAATCCATCCGCCCGTTGAGAAACGCCCGGCGGGTGAACTCGCCGCCCTGGGCCTGGCGGGCTCCGGCGGCAAACAGGGCGTCCAGCGCCGCATCCAGCACCACCGGGCTGCCGTGACACTGGAGCTCGCCGCAGTCCTGGCCGGTGTAGCTGCCGGGGCCAGGAAACAGCACCGCCAGGGCACTGTCGATGACCCGGCCCTCTCGATCCAGCACGTCTCCCAGCACCAGGCGGCGGGGCTCCTGCCGGGACATGGGACGGCCGTTTTTCGGGCGGAACACCCGGTCCAGGGCGGACCGGGTCCCCGGCCCCGACAGGCGCACCACCCCGATAGCCGACGGGCCCGGGGCGGTGGCAATGGCGGCGATGGTATCAGACATGGAAATACACTCCCTTATATGCACATATGTGTCAGTATAGCATGATTTGTTGCCCCGGGCAAGGCAGACGGCATGAATTCCGGCGCTTCGGGGCATACTACAGGCAAATCATCGGAAAGGAGCGGGGAAATCATGCAGGCTATGGTCCATGCGAAAACGTGTATCCAGTGCGGATTGTGTCCGGCGGTGTGCCCGGACGTGTTCACCCTGGAGCCCGGGGAGCCCGCCCGGGCCATCAGCGGCCCAGTGCCGGAGGAATTCCGTCTGGCGGCCCAGGAGGCGGCGGACAGCTGCCCGGTGGGAGCCATCGAGGTGCGTTAAAGGCGGCAGCATGCGGGGCATCGCCCGGGAGAATATGTCCTGTAGGGGCCGGCGACTCTGCCGGCCCTTTTCTATTGCCGGTTCCGGGCGGACAGAGTCGTCCGCCCCTACGGAATTGTTGGGGGATTTTGTGCGGGGCGTCGGGGACGCCGCCCCCTACGGAATGCGCCGCAGGGGGAGTGGGCGCAAAAAAGCCGGACGCATTCGCGTCCGGCTTTTTGATACACAGCCTTTTGAGGATACGTCTTTTCGGCAGCTTGCCTTCGCTTACTTGCCCATGGGGGCGCCGCAGTGGGGGCAGAAGTTGCTGTCGGACACGGTGCCGCAGACGGAGCAGGTCTTGGCGTCGTCGGATTTCTCCACAGGCTCGGCCTCCTGGGCGGTCTCCTTCTTCTTGGAGGCCTCCAGCTGGGCGATCTTCTCCTTGGAGGCGTTGACGGCGGCCACCACATCCTTCACGGCATCGGGCACCTCGCCCTGGAACTCGGAGACAAACCACTCGCCGATGGCGCGATAGTTCTTCTCGATCTCACGCTGCTCGGAGAGAATCTCCATGTTCATCTTGGCGGTGTCGATGGCGGCTTTGGCCATTTCGGTGGCGGTTCCGGCCAGGTCCTTGGCCTTCTCGGCAGCGGCGCCGGCTACCTGCTGCGCCTTTTTGGTCAGGTCTTCAGAAAACGGCATAGCAATGATCTCCTTTCAGAATCTGATTAATCATGACAAGTATACACCAACGTGGTAGGTTTGTCAATGCTCAATCCAGTCGGATGCGCGGGACACGGCCCGCTTCCACAGGCGGTAGTCCCGGTCGCAGTCCGCCTGGGGCCGCGTGGGCAGGAACACCCGCTGGCTCCGGCGCAGGCGGGTCAGCTCCTCTAGGCCGCTCCACACGCCGCAGCTGAGCCCCGCCAGAGCCGCCGCACCGAAGGCGGTGGTCTCCACCATCTCCGGCCGGTCCACGGGGATGCGCAGCAGGTCCGCCTGCAGCTGCATGAGGATATCCGACACGCTGGCCCCGCCGTCCACCCGCAGGGCGGTGATGTCGCAGCCGGCGTCCTGGCGCATGGCCAGCATCAGGTCCGTCACCTGATAGGCGATGCACTCCAGCACCGCCCGGGCCACATGGGCCCGGCCCGTGCCCCGGGTGATGCCCAGGATGGCCCCCCGGGCGTACATGTCCCAATAGGGCGCGCCCAGGCCGGTGAAGGCCGGCACCACCACCACGCCGCCGGAATCCGGCACGGACTCCGCCAGGCGGTCGCACTCCGGGGCAGAGTCGATGAGGTGCAGCTCGTCCCGAAGCCACTGAATGGTGCTGCCGCCGTTGAAAACGCTGCCCTCCAGGGCATAGGCCGTGCGTCCCTCCACCTGCCAGGCAACGGACGTCACCAGGCCCGCCCGGCTGCGGACGGGCTTTTCGCCCACGTTCATCAGGGTGAAGCAGCCGGTGCCGTATGTATTCTTGGCCTCGCCGGGGCGGAAGCAGGTCTGGCCGAACAGGGCGGCCTGCTGATCCCCCGCCGCGCCGCACACCGGCGTGCCCGCCAGCTTCTCCAAACCGGGAATGCCCTTTTTCACCAGGCCGTACACCTGACTATTGGACACAGGCAGGGGCAGAATAGACATAGGGACGCCCAACAGCTCGCACAGCTCCGCATCCCAGCACAGGCGGTGGATATCAAAGAGCATGGTGCGGGAGGCGTTGGAATAGTCCGTCACATGGGAGCCGGTCAGCTGCCAGATGAGCCACGTTTCCACCGTGCCGAACAGCAGGTCCCCCCGGTCCGCCTTTTCCCGGGCGCCGGGGACGTTATCCAGCACCCAGCGGATCTTGGTGGCGGAGAAGTAGGCGTCGATCAGCAGGCCGGTGGCGGACTGGATGCGCTCCTCCAGCCCCTGGCGCTTCAGCTCCTCGCACAGCTCCGCCGTGCGGCGGCACTGCCACACGATGGCGTTGTACACAGGCCTGCCGGTGGTCTTGTCCCAGAGAATGGTGGTCTCCCGCTGGTTGGTGACGCCGATGCCGGCAATGTCCGCCTCCAGGCCCTCCGCCGCCTGGGCCGCCGCCCTGCGCTCCGTCTCCCAGATCTCCATGGGGTCATGCTCCACCCAGCCGGCCTGGGGATAAAGCTGGCGGAAGGGATACTGGGCCTTGGACACAATGTCGCCCAGACGGTCGAACACGATGGCCCGGGAGCTGGTGGTTCCCTGGTCCAGCGCCAGAATGTACGTTCCCATAGAAGTCTCCTCTTTCTTTTTGTATCAGAGTATGATAATATAGATTATTATAGCACAGGAAGGACGGAATTACCATGACCGATTTCCAGGAATTTACCTTTCTTTCCAGCGACGGGCACACCCGGCTCCATGGAGCCCAGTGGGCCCCGGCGGACCGGGAGCCCATTGCCGTTTTACAGATCGCCCACGGCGTGGCGGAGCACATCCTGCGATACGACGGCTTCGCCCGGTATCTCAATGAGCAGGGCATCCTTGTGGCGGGCCATGACCATCTGGGCCACGGCAAGTCCCTGCCGGAGGGGGCCGTGCCGGTGTATTTCGGCGACGGGGCCACCTGGGAGACGGTGGTAGACGATATCCATCTGCTGCACCAGCGGCTGCGGGAGCAGTATCCCCGGCTGCCCATCCTGCTGATGGGCCACAGCATGGGGTCGTTCCTGTCCCGGACGTATCTGATCCGCTATCCCGGCACCGTGGACGCGGCCATTATCATGGGCACCGGCTGGCAGCCGGAGATGACCATCCGGGGCGGCCTGCTGCTGGCGGGTGCTATTGCCAGAATCAAGGGACCGGACGCCGCCAGCAAGCTGGTGACCAATATGGCCTTCGGCGCGTATAACAAGGCCTTCGGCGACAAGCCCCGGACCCCCAACGACTGGCTGTCCGCCGACACGGACAACGTGGACCGGTACATGGCGGACCCCATGTGCGGGGCGGAGGCCACGGTGGGCCTGTTCCGGCAGATGCTGCGGGGGCTGCGGTTCAACCAGACGCCCCGGAATATCGACAAAATGGACAAGGACGCGCCCATCCTGCTGATCGCCGGGCAGAGCGACCCGGTGGGCGACATGGGCGCTGGGGTCCGGCGGACCCACGACGCCTTCAAGCGGGCAGGCATCAAGGATGTGACCCTGAAGCTGTATCCCGGGCTGCGGCACGAGATCCTCAACGAGGCCGCCATGCAGGACACGGTATACGGCGACATCCGGGCCTGGATGGCCCGGGTGCTGGGCTAACGCAAGGCCGCCAGCAGATTGGGGATGCCCAGCAGGTCCACGTTGTGGGTCCGGCGCAGCAGGCGGACGGAGAAGAAGCTGTCCGCCACCAGCAGGAGCAGCAGCGGCAGTCCCGCCCAGGGTGGGATGTTGGCGGCGATGGGGTGCAGCAGGGGCTGAACATATCGGACGGAGAAGGCCGTCAGCAGGCCCCAGATCACGGCAAAGGGCATGCAGACCCGGCGGTTCAGGTCCATGTGGGTGCTGCCGTAATCCCAGAACATGACGCCCAGGAGCTTGTCATAGAGAAAGTGGACGGCGTATTCCACGGCAGTGGCCGTAAGGCCGCCATAGAGGGCCAGGCGGAAAAACCCCCGGCGCAGATCGGCAGGCAGGTGCAGCACCGCCAGCATGGCCAGGCCGTACACCGGGCACAGGGGCAGCAGCAGAAAGCACTTGCGCACCTGGTGCCGGGAGCCGGTGGCGGCGGCAAACGCCTTCTCCAGCAGGTATCCCAGAAAGCTATACAGACAAAACAGCCACAGCCAATACACAGCCGCACCCCCTTCGCTCTCATTTTGTCCCGGGGGCGGGGCTGTGATACGCGGGGAAGGAGGAAAGATATGGATCAGTGGGAGCAGCTGCGGCAGCAGTGCATGAGCTGCCGGGCCTGCGGCCTGGCGGATACCCGGACCAACGTGGTGTTCGGCGTGGGAGACCCCAGGGCGGAGGTGCTGCTGGTGGGCGAGGCCCCGGGAGCCAGCGAGGACCGGCAGGGCGAGCCTTTTGTGGGGGCCGCCGGGAAGCTGCTGGACGATATGCTGGCCATGATCGGCCTGCGGCGGCAGCAGATCTATATCACCAACAGCGTCAAGTGCCGCCCGCCCCAGAACCGGGACCCCCTGAACACGGAAAAGGACGCGTGCAGCGGGTATCTGCGGCGGCAGCTGGAGCTGATGCAGCCGAAAATCCTGGTGTGCCTGGGCCGCATCAGCGCGGCGGAGATCATCAAGCCGGACTTCAGGATCACCCAGGAGCACGGGCAGTTCTTTGAAAAGGACGGCATGCAGATGATGGCCCTGTATCATCCGGCAGCCCTGCTGCGGGACCCGGGGAAAAAGCCGGAGACCTTTGAGGATCTGAAGCGGCTGCAGGCCAGGATCCGGGAGCTCTGCGTGCGGACAGAACTGACATTTTCGTGAATATATCGCCCCCTGCCTTCCGGAAATGAAGGCAGGGGGCCGGTTTTTCGCAAAAAAAACAGGTCCGCAGGTGCGGACCTGTTTTTGAGCTTGTCAAAAAAGGGCGGCGCCCTTTTTTGACAAAAGAGTTTTCGCTCCGACCCGCGCGTTTTCACGCATAAAATGCGCGAAAACACACTCTCTCCGCGCAAAGTATTTTTCGCGACGTACACGCCCAACGGAAGTCCCCTTGGGGGGCGCCGCCGCGAAAAATGGATCATACCTTATTCGCGGCCTGTGGGCCGCGAACTCTGCGAGGCCTTTTTGACAGTCTGAAAAACAGGTCCGCAGGTGCGGACCTGTTTTTCTATGTAGCCTTTGCGGGATTACTTGTTGTAGAGAGCCTTGTCGGCAGCAGCCATTTCCTGGAAGATGCCCTTGTGCTTCTTGGCGGTGACAGCACGGATGACCAGCAGGGTGCCGATCATCAGAACGATGGCGATGATCATGCAGACCACGACCTGCTGCACCAGGCCGGCGATGATGAAGCTGACGAAGGACACGGCAGCCACGGTGACGCCATAGGGGATCTGGGTGGCCACATGGTTCAGGTGGAAGCAGTGGGCACCGGCGGAAGCCATGATGGTGGTGTCG
>ENA-UALO01000107-UALO01000107.1-human-gut-metagenome-genome-assembly--contig:-NODE-107-length-36664-cov-8.327870_pt1 | contig 36664 bp, 31 predicted proteins | sample MGYA00243701_ERZ654470 | MGnify/ENA primary metagenome ERZ654470 (study PRJEB26926, sample SAMN06164444) | human gut metagenome | biome: ENVO:00009003; feature: ENVO:2100002; material: ENVO:00002003...
CGAGATGTCTTAGGGTCTCGTGGGCTCGGAGATGTGTATAAGAGACAGCACCTGTCTCGTGACCGTCATGTACGCCAACAACGAGATCGGCTCCATTCTGCCGATCGCCGAGATCGGCGAAGTCTGCCGCGAGGCGGGCGTGCTGTTCCACACCGACGCCGTGCAGGCGGCGGGGCATGTCCCCATCGACGTGCAGGCGCAGCACATCGACATGCTGTCCCTCTCCGCGCACAAGTTCCACGGCCCGAAGGGCATCGGCGTGCTGTACGCGCGGCAGGGCGTTCCCCTCACGAGTCTCATCGAGGGCGGCGCGCAGGAGCGCGGCAAGCGCGCCGGCACGGAGAATCTCCCCGCCATCATGGGCATGGCCGCAGCGTTGGAGGACGCCTGCGCGCACATTGATGAAAACGCCCGGAAGGTCAGCGCCCTGCGCGACCGCTTGATTGCCGGACTTTCCAAGATAGCGCACAGCGCGCTCAACGGCGACCCTGTGAATCGTCTGCCCGGCAACGTGAGCTTCTGCTTTGAGGGCATCGAGGGCGAAAGCCTTCTTCTGCTGCTCGACGCGAAGGGCATCTGCGCTTCCTCCGGCAGCGCGTGTACGTCCGGCTCGCTTGACCCGAGCCATGTGCTGCTGGCCATCGGCAGACCGCACGAGGTCGCGCACGGCTCGCTGCGTCTGAGCCTTTGCGAATGGAACACCGATGAGGACGTTGACCGCATTCTTGCCGCCGTGCCCGAGGTCGTCGCATATCTCCGCGAGATGTCTCCGATGTGGAAGGATCTCATCAGCGGCAGGAAACCGTTCATTTTATAACATCAGCCCACAAAGGAGGATTCGACAATGGCTCTTTATACGGAAACTGTGATGGATCACTTCATGCACCCGCGCAACGTCGGCGAGATTGAAAACGCAGACGGCGTCGGTCAGGTCGGCAACGCCAAGTGCGGCGATATCATGAAGATGTATTTGAAAATCAAAGACAGCAAAATTGACGATGTGAAGTTTGAGACCTTTGGCTGCGGCAGCGCGATCGCCTCGAGCTCTATCGCCACCGAGATGATCAAGGGTAAGACCATCGACGAGGCGCTCAAGATCACGAACAAAGATGTGGTCGATGCGCTGGGCGGTCTGCCCGCCTACAAGCTGCATTGCAGTGTGCTCGCCGAGGAGGCGTTCAAGTCCGCCATCAAGGACTATTACGACAGAAACGGCATTGCTTACGATCACAAGGAGTTTCCCGACTGCGAAAGCTGCGAGGCCTGCCGCATGGTATGACAGATTCGGTGCCCCCCGCCGCGCGCAGCATGATCGAGCAAATAATGCAGCGTTTTTTCCCTCTCCTATCCCGCTTCTCCCCCTGAGCGGGCGCGGGGCGCTTGTGCGCCCCGCGTTTTTTTATTCCCGTTCCCCCATGGCCTCCTCCAGCTTTTGCAGCGCGCGCTTTTCGATGCGGGAGACATAGCGCGGGAACTATTGTAAGTGATTTCGTCTTGAAAATCGCGCCGCTCATAACGGCGCAAACCACTGATATGGATAGATTTATCCCGCCTGCTGAAGCTCTGCAAATCGAAACTTGACAATGATCTCTCTGGCCGCTGTCAGCTCGATCCGCTCGATCAGGCTCACCAGCAATTCCCGGTTGGCGTATGCCGTATCAAGGTATCTTTGTACCAAATCTTTTGCTCGCTCTGTTTGGCTGATAGGGTTCTTTTGCTGCTGTTGAAGCTCCTTGATTCGTTCCTCCAGTTGCGCCCGTTCGTCCTTGATACGGGTGAAGATACGCTGAAAGTCCTCCTCCGGCAGCAAACCGGAAAGACGGTCGGTGTACATTCGGTCAAGGTGCTCTGTAAGGTTGGCACTCTTATTTTGCAGAGCGCTGATCTCCGCCGCCGTCTTGCTCTCCTGCGACGCCTCCTTCACCGCCTTTTCCGCAGCGGGAAGCAATGCTTCCGCGGTCAAATAGTCTTCGCAGGCCTCTCGAACCTTGGCAATCACTGCATCCGTTACCGTTTTTTCCTTGATATAGTGTGTGGTGCAGGCACTGTTCTTGGTAAAACGCTGATAGGTACGGCAGACGAAATACAGTGTTTCTTCTCCCTTGGCGTTGGGGCGATTCAGCACGCCCAAGGGATAACCGCATTCGTGGCAGAAAATCAAGCCCTTCAACAGAAAATCGTAGGTACGGCTTCGGGTGCGTTTGCGGCTGTTCACCAGCATCCGCACCTTGCGGAAACTCTCAGCGTCGATCAGCGGCTCATGGGTATCTTCAACCACAACCCAATTATTACGATCCTGATGCAAACACTTCTTAGACTTGTAGCTGATCTTCACTTGCCGCCCCTGCACCATATTGCCGATGTAGGTCTCATTTTGCAGCATATTGGAAATGCGCTCGCTGCTCCACAGCCCCGCATAGGGTCCTTTGCGGCCCATGTTCCAGCCGCAGTAGGCGGCCGGTGTGAGGACGCCCTCCTCGTTCAGCGTAGCGGCAATTTGGCGGCAGCTGACGCCGTCCAGCGCCATGGCAAAGATCCGCCGCACTATGGGCGCAACCTCCTCATCAATGACGATCTTGTTCTTTTCGGTCGGGTGCATTTTGTAGCCATATACTGGTTTGCCGCCGATGAACTGCCCCTTTCGCTGCTTATCCCGCTTGACACTCTTGATCTTCTTGGAGATGTCCTTGGCATACATGTCGTTCATAATGGCGCGGAAGGGCGTAATATCATTGGCGCTGGACTCCACGCCGGTGTCAATACCGTCCAAGAGGGAAATGTAGCGCACCCGATGCTCTGGAAAGTACCGCTCCATGTAGTGACCGGTCATGATATAATCACGCCCCAGACGGCTCAAGTCCTTGGTAATGACCATGTTGACCTTCTTGGCCTCAATATCGCCGATCATTCGCTGAAAATCCGGGCGGTCAAAGTTGGTACCGCTCCAGCCATCGTCAATGTAGGTGTCATAAACTTGTAAACGGTGCTTTTGGACAAATTCATCTAAAAGGGACTTCTGATTGGTCACGCTCTGCGATGGTCCTTCGCTCTCATCCTCCTTTGACAGTCTGATGTATAATGCCACATGATAATCCATAGGGTTGCTTATCTCTTGATACATACTCTAACCTCCTGAGATAAGCGGCCATTCATCATGGACATGATACATGACGCTCCCAGCCGGATGCAAATTTTTGAAGCTCCCGATGAAGGAAACAGACAAATGACGAGAGCAGCAGATTTTGAATGGATTCCCCTTCTTCTTTGAACAAGCAACGGACAATCAGTTCTTGATTTTGCATGGCACACCTCCTTGGTAATAGTTATGAAAAGCGCAACAAAAAAAGCACGCATTCCTGCGTGCTGCCTCTAAAAGAAAACGGCGAGGGCATCCTCACCGTTTTCCCGTTCCATATCTCATTGTGGTTGATTCGTTTTAAGAACGCCTAACATTTCCTGTATCCCGTGTTCTACTACGGATGCAGTCCTGCGTTTCAACGCTGTATGGTAATCCGAGCAGTTTTCTTCCACCATACACTTCGCCGCCAGCAGCAGTGCAATTTTATGAACACACAATCCGGCGTGATGATCGCATTGGCAAACCAAGGCGTGGTCATCGCCCGTCATGAAGTACGGCATGAGAATTCCGTTATGATAGGCAATCATCGCTTCAAAGGTTTGTAGCCCGGCGTCATCTAAATATTTTGCGCTCAGGAATCGGTTGCTTTGCAGAAGCCGGTTTGCCCGTGCAAGCTCTTGCGGTGATACGGCAGACAATAATTCTTTAATTTGTTTCATTAGTTGTTTTCTCCTTCTTATTGAAAAGTATGTCGCTCATAACAGCAGCGCTTCGCTCTTTGATTTCGTATGCAAGATGTGTATACAAATCTGCTGTAATTCGGATCGTGCTATGGCCCAGCCACTGCTGCACCTCCGCCAACGGAACGCGATTGGATATGAGGATCCCTGCGCTGCTGTGCCGGAGGTCATGAAAACGAATACGGCGCAGATTGTTTTCCTTCAAAATTTTCTGAAATGCATAAGAGAGGTAGTTCGGACGAATCACATTTCCGGAGTCATCGGTGAACAAGTAATCGGAATTGGCCTGTTTGCTCTGATACGCCAGCAGAAGTTCCTTGATCATCGGTGTCATCGGAAGTGTTCGATTGCTGGATTTTCGTTTTACGGTAGTTTGGAAAACCAGATCCAATACTACACAGAGTTCATTCAAAAGAACCCGAATTGGACCTATGTTCCCGGCTACATTGATGAAGGTATTTCTGGAACGAGCACTTATAAGCGTGACAGTTTTCTGCGCATGATCGAGGATGCCAAACGAGAGATGTTTGACTTCATTATCACAAAAGAAATATCCCGTTTTTCCCGCAACACACTGGACAGTATCCAGTATACACAGGAGCTGCTGGACAACAATGTGGGTGTACTGTTCCAAAATGATAATATCAACACACTGGACAGCGATAGTGAGTTTCGGCTGATCGTCATGGCCGGCGTGGCACAGGACGAAGTTCGAAAACTATCCGAGCGGTTAAAATTTGGCTTTCGGCAGTCTATCAAGAACGGCCATGTTTTGGGAAATAATCGCTTATGGGGTTACGATAAGAAGGACTGCAAGCTGACAATCATCCCGGAGCAGGCAGAAGCGGTCAAGCTGATTTTTCAGCTCTATGCCACCGGAAACTATGGCCTGCGCAAGTTATCACAGGAGCTGACTCGCCGTGGATACACAAGTCTTTTGGGAAACGAGTTCAATTCCGTCACCATCGGCCATATTCTGCAAAACCCCAAGTACAAGGGGTGGTACTGCGGCAATAAGACACAATCCTTAGACTATCGGAAGAAAAAAACGGTATTTCTTGATGAAAGCGAGTGGGTAACATACCCAGATCCTAATATCCCGGCGATTGTATCGGAAGAACTTTGGAATCAGGCAAATGAGATATTCAAGAAACGCAGTGCCAGAACGAAAGCCTACGGCGTTGGTTACCAAAGCAAGTATCCATACAGCGGGAAAATCATTTGCGGAAAGCATGGAACCACCTTTCATCGGCAGAGCTTCAAAACTATGGAGGGACACACAGAATACTGGCAGTGCAGGATGTACCGTGAGCGCGGAAAAGCTGGATGCGATTTGCCGACGCTCCAAACGAAGGAGCTGGACGCAATTCTGGCAGACCAATTCCAAAAGCTGGTGAAAAATCAAAAGCAGATCGTCCGACTTGTGATGGACAGTGTTTCCGGCGTTCAGCAGAAGCATGATTACTCCGGACAAATCACCCAGTTGAACACCCAGATCAGTCAACTGGAGGGAAAAAAGGATAAGCTGCTGGAACTCAGTATCGCCAACGCAATCACAATTCAGGAATTCAAAAAGCGCAATAACCGCTTCAATGAACAGATTGCGGATATGCAGGAGCAGATGATTTCTTTACAAAAGCTGGAGGAAAATGGCTCAGCTGCGGGTATTGACTTGTCCGCAATTGAACAGGCGCTTTGGCAGGAGCTTTCCTTTCAGGATACCATCTCGACGGAGGTTGTTGCGTCAATCCTCGACCATGTGGTTGTTTGCGAGGGCAGCACGAAACAGCGAATTGATCTGGAACTCTATTTAAGGCTGGGGCAGACCGCTTCAGTCACTTTTTCACGAGAGCGATTTGCATTTTGGAACACATCTTCTTGGCAATGTGGGCGACGAGGCGCAGGTTGTGCTCAACGAGCATATTGCGCGCCTCCAGATCGCCCGCAAGCATCTGCTCAACATATTTCTTCTCCTCCTGCGCGGAAAGCGGACGCGGGAACGAGCCGCCCGACAGGTGAAGCGAGAGCAGCATGGCGTGCGACAGCAGATAAAGTGCGATCGAAAGCATAAAAACTCCTCCTCTTTTCTTCATTTTATGGGCAGACGGGAAGTCCCTATGCGCAGCGCAAAGCGCGGCAATATGCCGCGCAGACTCCCCTGCATTTTGCGCAAAACATCTCAATTGTGCAAAATAACGCCGCATTTATTTTATTTTTCTTCCGCAAATTGTGAATTTTTTCCTCACTCTATTGATTTTTGGCATTCAAGCGCTATACTAAAACCAACTACAGAAAAAGGAGGAACTTTTTCATGCCCGCACGCAAAAATACTGCGCGGCTTTCCAAAAAGCCGCCGCTGTCACCGCAGGAACTCAAGCAGATCGACGCTTTCTGGCGCGCAGCAAACTATCTGACCGCCTGCCAGCTGTATCTTCTCGACAACCCGCTTTTGGAGCGCCCGCTGCGTGAAAGCGACCTGAAGCAGACCATCGTCGGCCACTGGGGCACCTGCCCGGGGCAGAACTTCATCTACACGCACCTGGATCGCGTTATCAAGCGCGACGACCTTGACATGATCTATCTCTCCGGCCCCGGCCACGGCGGCAACGCTATGGTTGCGCAGGACTGGCTGGACGGCAGCTACACGGAAGTCTACCCCAACATCACGCGCGACAAGGCTGGCATGCAGAGGCTCTTCAAGCGCTTCTCTTTCCCCGGCGGCATTCCCAGCCATGTGGCGCCTGAGACTCCCGGCTCCATCCACGAGGGCGGCGAATTGGGCTATTCCCTTGCCCACGCCTTCGGCGCCGTGGCGGATAACCCCGATCTCATTGCAGCCTGCGTCGTCGGCGACGGCGAGGCCGAGACCGGGCCGTTGGCGACCTCGTGGCACGGCAACAAATTCATGAACCCGATCACCGACGGTGCGGTGCTGCCGATCTTGCATCTGAACGGTTTTAAGATCGCCAACCCCACCATCTTCTCCCGCATGAGCCACGAAGAGATTGAATGCTTCTTCCGCGGCTGCGGCTGGGAGCCACGCTTTGTGGAAGGCAGCGAGCCTGAGCTGATGCACCAGCAGATGGCCGCTGCGCTCGACTGGGCGATCCGCGAGATCCACCGCATTCAGCGCACCGCGCGCAAGAGCGGCAAGGCAAGCCGCCCGCACTGGCCGATGCTCGTACTGCGCACGCCCAAGGGCTGGACGGGGCCGAAGGAAGTCGACGGTCTGCCGGTCGAAGGCTGCTGGCGCGCCCATCAGGTACCCATTTCCATGGGTGCGGAGGAAAAGGCGCATCTGCCGCTGCTCGAGAGCTGGCTGCGCTCGTACAAGCCCGAAGAGCTCTTCCATCAGGACGGCACGCCGGTGGAGCTGGTCGCGTCCTTCCCGCCCACAGGCGCGCGCCGCATGGGTGCGAACCCGCACGCAAACGGCGGTCTCCTGCTGCGCGACCTGCGCACGCCGGACTTCCGCGATTACGCGGTCGATATACCCTCTCCCGGTGCGGTAGAGGCACAGGATATGTACGTCCTCGGCACCTATGTCCGCGATGTGATGAAGCTGAACATGGACGCGCGCAACTTCCGCATTTTTGCGCCCGACGAAACGGCTTCCAACCGCTTGCAGGCCGTCTTTGAGGTCACCGGCCGCCGCTTCCTCGACGAGCAGATCGAGGGCATCGACGACCACCTCGACCCCGACGGCCGCGTGATGGACTCCATGCTCTCCGAGCATTTCTGCGAAGGTTTCCTCGAAGGATATCTGCTCACCGGCCGGCATGGCTTTTTCGACAGCTACGAGGCGTTTATCCGCATTGTGGACTCGATGTTCTCCCAGCATGCCAAGTGGCTCAAGATGTGCAATGAGCTGCCTTGGCGGCAGGATATTGCATCGCTCAACTATATCCTCGCCTCGAATGTCTGGCAGCAGGATCACAACGGCTTCACGCATCAGGATCCGGGCTTTCTCGACCACGTGGCGAACAAGAAGGCCGATGTGGTGCGCATGTATCTGCCGCCCGACGCCAACTGCCTGCTCTCCTGCTTCGACCACTGCATCAAGAGCCGCAACTATGTAAATGTCATCGTGGCGAGCAAGCACCCGCGCCCACAGTGGCTCACGATGGAACAGGCCGTGAAGCACTGCACGCAGGGCATCGGCATCTGGGAATGGGCGTCGAACGACCAGGGGCAGGAGCCGGACATCGTGATGGCCTGCTGCGGTGACACGCCGACGCTTGAAACGCTCGCCGCCGTAACGATCCTGCGCCGCGAGCTGCCGGAGCTCAAGATCCGCGTGGTGAACGTGGTCGACCTCATGAAACTCCAGCCCCACACCGAGCACCCGCACGGTCTGACGGACGAGGAATACGACACACTCTTCACCAGGGATAAGCCCATCATCTTCGCTTATCACGGCTATCCTACGCTGATCCACGAGCTGACCTACCGCCGCCACAACCGCAACCTGCATGTACGCGGCTACAAGGAAGAGGGTACGATCACGACCCCGTTTGACATGCGCGTGCTCAACGACATCGACCGCTTCGATCTTGTCATCGACACGGTGCGCCGTCTGCCGCAGCTCGGCAACCGCGGCGCCTACCTCGTCCAGAAGATGAACGACAAGCTTGTCGAGCACCGCCAGTATATCAAGGACAACGGCATCGACCTGCCCGAAGTGCGCGCGTGGAAGTGGAACGACGGCAAGGGCATCGAGTCGTAAGAGAGGAGATCGTTATGCGCATTGCAATTCCCGTTGCGGGAGAAACCGTCGCGTCGCCGCTGGGCGATGCAGAGGGCTTCCGCTTCTATGAGGACGACCACGGCCGCATCGTGCGGCAGTTTCTCGTGCCGATGGAAGAGCGCAGCACGAAGGCCGCCATCGACCTTTTGGAGCGCTATGGCATCGACGCGCTGCTCTGCGGCACGATCGACGAAAATGAGCGCATCGCCGTTGGCACGGCGGGTCTGATGCTTTTTCCCGGCTATACCGGCGAAGCGGACGAGGCCGCGCTGCGTTTTTTGAGCGGCAGCATCGTTTCCGACCCGAATAACCACTGCAACGCCTGCGGCTTCAAGGGCGCATGCTCGCTGAAGGACAAGGGTGGCTGCGGCAAATAAAGCAGAAAAAGGAGCAAGCCAAAAGGCTTGCTCCTTTTTTACGAATGCTGTTATGATGCGGGGCGCGTGGTGACAAGGTAATCCGAGTTGATCCAACCGAACTGTCCGCCTACGGAGACGAACGTCCAGCCGTCCTGCTTGGCAGCCGCCTGCACCTCGGTGCCGAGGGAAACGGTCGTGATCTTGTCATAGCTCGTACCGGGGCCGCTGCGCAGATTCACGCCGCCTGTGGTGTAGTAGATGTAATACTTATCGTAAACCGAATTCGGCTTGACCGCAACTTCCGTGTGACCCGTGAGGTCGAGCCAATCGATCTTTTCGCTGTTCGTGCTGTCATTGCCCTGCGTGCCGCCGGTTTCACCGGCATCGCCGTCCAGCAGGCCGTCCTCACCGTTGGTAAGCTGATTGTCCTCGCCCGTCTGTGAGCCGCCGCGCAGCTGCTCGATCTTTGTCTGTGCATCGGCAAGGTCGCGGCGCGCGCCCTTGAGCTTGAAGGACAGAACGATCACCGTGATGAAGAGCACCAGCGAAAGCGCCAGAAGCCCCATAAAAAGCGTGTAAAGCGGATTGCGCCGCGGATTGCGGCGGCTGACCCGACGTCCTTCCATAAATGATACCCCCTTATCGGTTTGTTCCTTTTTATTGTACATAATTTTCACAAGTTATGTCAAGTGGCTTTCCTGTTTAGACGCAGAAATTCATAAAAAGTTCCCGCCCGGCGTAAAAAAAGGAGATGGCCAAGGCCACCTCCTTTCAGCGGATTCACTTTTTGTTCGCGCGCTCCTTGCGCCGCTCGAGAAGCTCCTTGGGCTCCGCCTCGGCAAGCTTGCGCTCGCGGCGCTCGAGCACCTCCTTGGGCTTTTCGGTGATCGCGCCAGCCGCCTTGAGGGATTCCTTCGTTGCCACCGGGCCGACCAGCTCGTAGATGAGCACGGAGAAGAGAATGATGTTGCGGATCAGCTCGCCGTCCGCGCCGAGCGCCTGCGCGCTCACGCACATACCGAGCGCCACACCCTCCTGCGGCAGCAGCATGATGCCAAGGTACTTCTGCACCGTGTGGTCACAGCCCACCGCCTTGGCCGACCAGCGCGCGCCGCAATACTTGCCGGCCGAGCGTGCGATGATGTACACAACGCCGATGAACACGAGCACGCCTTGAGAAAAGACGCTCAGGCGCAGGTTTGCGCCGCTGATGACAAAGAACACCGCGAGCATCGGCGTGCTCCATCTGTCCGCACGCTCCATGAGATCATCGGACAGCGGGCAGATGTTGCAGAACACCGTGCCGAGCATCATGCACACGAGCAGCGGAGAGAAGCCGCACTCCACGCCTGCAACGGTAAACTCTACCGCGGAGAGGCCGACCATCAGGAAAATGAATGCAATGCTCAGCGAGAGACGGTTGGAGTTCGAGCGGAACATCGTCTCAAGCTTCGTGAGGACAAAACCCGCGATCGCGCCGAGCAGCAGCGAGCCGACGATCTCGATGAGTGGAGAGAGCAGGATGCTCGCAACGCTGAACTGCGCGCTGTCCATCGCGCGGGCAATGCCGAAGGACACAGCGAACGCGATGAGACCCACCGCATCGTCGAGCGCGACGATCGGCAGCAGCAGGTCAGTGAGCTCACCCTTGGCCTTGTACTGGCGCACGACCATCAGCGTGGTCGCGGGCGCGGTGGCGGTGGCAATGGCGCCGAGGGTGATCGCTGCGGGAACAGAGAGCACATCGGGGTGCAGGAAGTGGAACACAACAAGTGCAATATCAACAAAGGCCAGCGCGGCAAGTGCCTGCAGAACGCCGATGACCATGGCCTGCTTGCCGGTCTTTTTAAGCTGGCTGAGGCGGAACTCATTGCCGATGGAAAACGCGATAAAGCCCATCGCCACATCGGAGATCATGCTCAGCGCCTCGACCTGATCGTAACCTGCAAAGCCAAGGCCGGGAATGCCGAGGCGGCCGAGCACGAACGGCCCGATCAGAACACCCGTCACAAGAAATGCCGTAACATCAGGCAGATGCCAGCGGCTGAAAATACGCGTCATCAAAAGCCCTGCGAGCAGCGCAAAAGCCAGATTCAAGATGGCAGTCATAGTTACACCTTCATAACAAATAATGGTGGGCGATCAATCCGCCCAAGGCTTGTATTGTAGTATGTTCGTGCACGAAATGCAAGCACTTTCTGCAAGTTTTCTGTCAAATACAGAAAAAGCGACAGCTTTTTGAGAAAAAGCTGTCGTTTGGTTTCGTTTGCTCCGGTTCAGTCCGTATTCACGCGCACACCGGTGAAATAGCTGTTGCCAAATCCATCGGTGTATACGCCGCGCAGCGTATCGCGCAGCAGGTGCGCCGTGCCGTCAAAATACACCGGCGAGAGCGCCATATCGTCGAAGAGCATCATCTCCGCATCGTGAAGAAACGCTGTGCGCGCCACAAGGTTTTCCGATGCCGCTGCTACACCGATCAGCACATCGTAAGTGCCGTTTTCATAGTTGATCAGGTTCTGCTCGCTCTCGCTGCACCAGCGGTCAAGAAAGCCCATCGCATCATCATAGAGTGCGGTGATCTTTTGCAGCGCAAGCTCATAATTTTTCGCTTCCATGCGCGCATTGTATTCCGCCTGCGTCACGCCGCGCAGCATCACCGTCACGCCGAGCGTCGTACTCCACATGTTCTGCAGCGCCGCAGCCACGGCGTCATTTTCCGTACCGGTGACATACAAAAGCTCGATCGGCGGGAACATGCTCGTGCTGTAATAGCCCGCGTAGCTCAGCTCCTCACGCGCTTCCGCCTGCCGCGCGTTCACGTCTTCCTCATCAATGCTGCGAAGCACGCCGCCGGTCGTGCGGAAGTCATCGTCCGTTTCACCGGAATCTGAAATGCCGTAGGGCACAAGCCCCGTGGCAGGCGTATTTTCCGCGCCGCCTGCTGCCGCAGCGGCCGCACGGTCGATGGCAAGATCGAATGCCTCGCGGGTATGTTCGTTTGAGAAGAGGTCGCTCTCGTGGTTATAAAGCACGCACGCCGTTGCATACACCGCCGTCGGCTTCCAGTTTTCATCTTGTGAAAGTTCGGCGATCACACTGTCGGGCAGGTGGGCGATATAGTCAATGTCACCCGCCTCGTAAAGCTTCCACGCCTCTTCCGAGCCGGAAGCAAAAACAAAGCCAAGCTCATCTGGGCCAACCAGACGCGCTTCGTAATACTCCTCGTTGCGCACCGCCGTCAGCTTGCTGCTCTTGGACCACGCGCTCACATGATATGCGCCGTTGCTCACAACATTCGGCATATCAAAGCCGGCGCCGTCTTCCGTCAAATCGCGGCGCAGCGGCATCGTGGCGACCGCCGTGCAGATGCCCTCGATAAAGTACGCGCAAGGCGCGCTCAGTGTAACGACAAAGGTGGATTTATCCTTGGCAGAGACCTGAAGCTTTGCCTTGTTGCCGGTTTCGCGCACCTCGTCGTAGCCTGCCACCACGCTCATCAGCGAATGGTTCGGAGAATTGGTTGCAGGATCGGCCAGGCGCTGCCAGGCATAGACAAAATCGTCCGCCGTCACCTTCTCCCCGTCCGACCAGCGCGCGGTAGAGCGCAGCGTGAAGCGGTAGGTCACGGTGCCGTCATAGTTCGTTTCCTCGGTATATTCCTTCGCCATACCGTTGGTGAGCATCACCTCGCCGCTGCCGTCGTCGCTCTCGCGCATCAGGTTTTCGTACAGGGCATGAAAAATGCTGTCGGCGTCCGTATCGGTGTTCATCGCGGGATCGAGCGAGTCGATCGCGCCGCAGACGCTCACGTTGAGAACGAGCTTTTCATTCCCCTGTTTTTTATTGCCGCAGCCGGACAACAGCCCAAGCAGCAGCGTTGTGCCAAGCAGCAGCGCTGCGATCCGTTTTATCGTTTTCATAGTCTCTCCTATTAGCAAAAGCGCGGTAAGCCGCCGCTCCAGTATCGTAACATGCGCTTCATTATAGCGAAATTTTCTGCTCTTGTAAAGGCAGGAGCGCGGAAAGTTACAATTTGTTACCAAATTATCGCCGCTGGCCTGTGCAAAAAGGAGCATCTCTTAAAAAAGAAATGCTCCCTTTTGTTCTGCTCCCATGCAGCGGAAAGATCCTCCGTCAGCCTTCGACCAGCTTTCCGTTTTCGTCCAGGTGCGCCTTTTTCACCTCGCCGCCGGTGTATTTGATGATCGCGTCCAGACGCATGCCGGAGGGATAGTCCGACACAAGCGTATAGGCGACGCCGCGCCGCTTGGCGCGCCCCGTGCGGCCGATGCGGTGCACGTAATATTCGTTTTCGAGCGGCACATCATAGTTGAATACCGCGTCCACATCGTCCACGTCGATGCCGCGCGCGGCCACATCGGTCGCAACAAAGACCGGCAGCTCGCCGCGGCGGAAGCGCGCCATGACGGCCTCGCGCTTTTTCTGCGGAATATCACCGTGAATGCAGTCGACATCGAGTCCTTCCATCATCAAAAAGGCCTTGAGCCGCTCCGCCATGCCCTTGGTGTTGCAAAAGGCCATCACGCGCTCGTGCCCCTCGGCGCGAATGATCTGCGCCATGACGTGCGCCTTGTCGTTCTGGTCCACGTCGATGCGATACTGCGCAATGTCAGGCTTGTTCTCTTCCTTCGCCTGCACGGTGATCTCCTCGGGGTCGCGCTGATACATCCAGCTGATGTCCATGACCTCGCGCGAGATGGTCGCGGAGAACATGCCGAGGTTGCGGCGGCTCTTGAGCTTGTCGAGAATGCGCGTCACATCGTGGATAAAGCCCATGTCGAGCATGCGGTCGGCCTCGTCGAGCACAACGGTCTTGACATTGTCGAGCTTGACGGTGCGGCGCTTCATGTGGTCGCTCAGGCGGCCGGGGGTGGCGACAACGATCTGCGGACGCTTTTTGAGCGCGTCGATCTGCTTGCCGATGGGCGCGCCGCCGTAGAGACACACGATGCGCACGCCTGGAAGATATACGCAGAGGTCGCGCAGCTCGTTTGTGATCTGCATGGCAAGCTCGCGCGTGGGCGCTAAAATGACCGCCTCGGTCTCCTCGCTGCCCGGTTCGATATGCTCAATGATAGGAATGCCGAAGGCGAAGGTCTTGCCCGTTCCGGTGGGCGCCTTGGCAATGACGTCCTTCCATTCGCGCATCGGCGGAATGCAGCCCGCCTGCACGGGGGTGCTCTCCTCGATATTCTTCTTTTTCAGCGCGCGCTGTACCTCTTCCGTGAGGCCGAGCGAATCAAAGCGCACGCCCTGTGTGAATTCCATAGCGTTTTCCTCTGTTTTCTCATATTTTCAGTCATGCACGATTATATCATAGCTGTCAATACTGGGGAAAAGCACCGCCTGACGCAAAAAAGGGACAGCTTTGCTGTCCCTTTTTTGAAATATTTCACTTGTGTTCTACGTGCCAGATCGTGTCGGCGTACTGCGCGACGGCGCGGTCGGCAGCAAAGATGCCGCTGCGCGCGATGTTGAGAAGCGACTTGCGGTTCCAGTCCTCGCTCCTTGCATAGGTCTCCGCCATGCGCTGCTCGGCGGCGCAATAGGACGCGAAGTCCTGCAAGAGCATATACTCGTCGTTCAGCAGCAGGCGCGAGGCAAGATCCTCGTAGGTGTTGCCATCGGAAAAGCCCTGCTTGAGCTTGTCGATCACGCAGCGCAGGTTTTCGTCGCGTGCATAGAGTTTCTGCGGGGTGTAGCCCTCGCGCTTCAAGCGCACGACCTCGTCGGCGTGCAGGCCGAAGAGGAACATGTTCTCATCGCCGAGCACCTCGTTCATCTCGACATTTGCGCCGTCAAGCGTGCCGACGGTCAGCGCGCCGTTCATCATGAACTTCATGTTGCCCGTGCCGCTGGCTTCCTTGCCAGCGGTGGAGATCTGCTGGCTCACCTCGCTCGCGGGCATCAGATGCTCGGCGAGCGACACGCGGTAGTTTTCAAGGAATACCACTTGCAGCTTGTCGCGGCAGATGGGGTCCGCATTGATCTCGGCCGCCATGGAGTTGATGAGGCGAATGATGCGCTTGGCGACGGCATAGCCGGGCGCGGCCTTCGCGCCGAAGAGGAACACGCGCGGCTGCATGGCGCGGCCGGGGTCGTTTTGCAGCTGCTGATAGAGGTAGAGAATGTGCATCGCGTTCAAAAGCTGACGCTTATACTCATGCAGGCGCTTGACCTGCACATCAAAGATCGCATCGGTATTGAGCACAACGCCCTGCGTCTTTTTGACGTAGGCGGCAAAGTCCAACTTGTTGGCACGCTTGATCTCGCCGAGACGCTCCAGCACCGTGGTATCATTCACGTGCGCCTCGAGCTTTTTGAGCGCCTCGGGGTGCAGCAGATACTCATCTCCGCCCGCAAGCGCGCGCACCAGCTCGTCGAGCCGCGGATTGATTTGCGCGAGCCAGCGGCGGTGGTCGATGCCGTTTGTCACGTTCTTGAACTTTTCCGGCTCCATGGCGCACTGGTACTTAAAGACATCATTGCGCAGAATGTCGGAATGCAGGGCGCTCACACCGTTCACGGCCATGCCGCCGGCGATGCAGAGGTTCGCCATACGCACCTGACCGTCCCAGATGATGGCAAGCTCGCTCGTTTTGGCGGGGTCGTGGTAGTAGTTTTCGATCTTTTCCTGATAGCGGCGCGCGATCTCCGTGAGGATCAGCCAGATGCGAGGCAGCAGCGACTGCATCAGCTCCTGCGGCCAGCGCTCAAGCGCTTCGGCAAGCACCGTGTGGTTCGTATAGGCGACGGAATGGGTGGTGATGTGCCACGACGTATCCCAGTCGAGGCCCGCATCGTCCATCAGAATGCGCATCAGCTCGGGAATCACAAGCGCAGGGTGCGTGTCGTTGATCTGGATCACATTCTTTTCGTGGAAGTTCTCCGCCGTACCGTAGACCTCGATGTGCTTGCGCACGATAGACTGCATCGTGGCCGAAACGAAGAAATACTGCTGCTTTAAGCGCAGGCTCTTGCCCTCTGGGTGGTTGTCCTCGGGGTAGAGCACCTTGGCGATGGTCTCCGCCATGGCGTGCTGCTCCTGCGCGCGCAGGTACTCGCCCCTGGAAAAGAGCGACATATCAAGCGGCACGGGAGACTTTGCGTCCCAGAGGCGCAGCGTATTCACGTGATTCGTTCCATAGCCCGCGATCTCCATGTCACAGGGAATGGCAAGCACCTCAGTCGCACCCTCTGGCACGACGTGCAGCCGCCCGCCGTCCCAGAACTGGCGGATCGTACCGCCAAAGCGCACGGTTTCGGTCTCCTGCGGCTTCGGCAGCAGCCACGCCCCGCCGAGATCCTTCCAGTTGTCCGGCAGCTCGACCTGCTGGCCGTCGACGATGCGCTGGCGGAAAATCCCCAGCTCATAGCAGATGGAGTAGCCCGCGGCAGGAATGTCGAGCGTCGTCATGGAATCGAGATAGCACGCGGCGAGACGGCCGAGGCCGCCGTTGCCAAGACCCGCGTCCGGCTCACATTCAAAGACGTCCGCTGCACGAAAGCCCAGTTCGTTGAGCGCCTCCGTCAATATCTCGCCGACGCCAAGGTTAAAGGCGTTTTTCATCAGGCTGCGGCCCATCAGAAATTCCATCGACAGGTAGTGTACCTGCCGGCGATGTTCCGCGCGATTCTCGCGCATGCTGTCCACGCTGCGCTCAGCCATCACATCGCGCAGGACAAGGGCGCTCGCGCGCATCATCTGTGCGTCGCTCGCCTCTTCCACTGTGCTGCCAAAGCTGACCTTCAGCTTTTCGCACAGCGCTTCTTTCATGTTCTTCACAGAGTCAATAGTCATAGATCCGTTCCTTTTTTGTTATCGACAGATAGATTCGTAAATACGGCGGTATTCCTGCGCCGAGCGCGTCCAGCTGAAATCGGCGGTCATACCGCGCTTTTGCAGCGCCGCATAGGCGTCCTTGTTGTTGTGATAGAGGTCAATGGCCTCGCAGATCACATAGCACATATCACCCGCATTGTAGTTTGCAAAGGTGAAGCCGTTGCCCTGCCCGTTCCAGGCTTCATACGCGTGGACGGTATCCTTTAATCCGCCGGTCTCGCGCACGATGGGCACTGCGCCGTAGCGCATGGCGATCATCTGGGAAAGGCCGCACGGCTCGCTCTTCGAGGGCATCAGGAAAAGATCCGCGCCCGCGTAGATCTGCATGGCAAGCTCTTCGGAGTAGCCAAGGTGGACGGCCATGCGCCCGCCGTAGCGCCGACAGGCATAGTTGAAAAATGTCTCATACTTCGCATCGCCCTTGCCGAGCACGACGAGCTGCACGTCCTTTTGCATGAAAGAATCGAGCGTTTCGCACACAAGGTCAAGCCCCTTGTGCGAAACAAGGCGCGAGACCATGGCAAGGACCGGCGTATCCGCTCTCTCCTGCAAGCCAAGCATGCGCTGCAGCGCCGCCTTGTCCGCCTGCTTTCCCGCAAGATCGTCGGACGAGTAAGATGCGGCAAGATTTTTGTCATGCGCGGGATCGTAGCGCTGCATATCGATACCGTTGAGCACACCGTGGAGCTTGCGCGCGTTCATGTTCATCACGTTTTCAAGCCCGTGGGCAAAGTAGGCGTATTTGAGTTCCTGGGCGTAGGTCGGGCTCACGGCGGTCACGGCGTCAGCCGTAACGATTGCCCCCTTCAAAAGGTTCACATCGCCGCTGAATTCGATCGTTCCGCCGTCGAACCAACCGCGATCGAGACCGAACAGATCCTCAAGCGTTTCGCGGCCGTAGCGCCCCTGATACTCGATATTATGCACCGTGATCACGGTGCGGATTCCTTTATAGAAGTTATCGCGCACGGCCTCGTCCCTGATGTAGATCGGCACAAGCGCGCTCTGCCAGTCGTTGCAGTGGACGACGTCGGGCCTTTGCGGCAGAGACTTCAAAAGCTCCGTCACCGCGCGGGAGAAGAAGGCAAAGCGTTCGCCGTCGTCATAGTAGCCGTAAAGCTCGCTGCGGCGGAAATATGCCTCGTTATCGACAAAATACCACGTGACGCCGTCACGCTCAAGGGAAAAAAGGCCGCAGTAAACGCTGCGCCACGCAAGGCGTACGAATGTCCACCTTTCAAAATGGAGCTGATCGCCCCACTGGTTCTTCACGCGCTCGTAAAGCGGCAGAATGACGCTCACGCGGTCGCCGTTCGCGGCGAGCGCCTGCGGAAGGCTCCCCGCCACATCGGCAAGGCCGCCCGTTTTGCAAAACGGCACCGCCTCGCTCGTCACATACAGAATGTTCATACGAAAGCTCCTTTCTCCCGGTTATTCTTCATCAGATGACGCTCCCCTTGCTCACAACAAGCGGGTAGCTTTCGTGTCCGATGAGCGTACCGCCGCCGCGCACACGCACGTCCTTGTCGGCGATAACGCACCTGAGCGTTACGCCGTCCTCCACCACGGTGTTTTTGAAAAGAATGCAGTTTTTCACGCTGCTCCCCTTGCCGACCTTCACGCCGGGGAAGAGAATGCTGCCCTCCACGCTGCCCTCGATCTGGCAGCCGTCGGCGATGAGAGAATCGACACAGTGCGAATCGGGCGCAATATAGGACGCGGCCTCATCGTCCTCCTTGGCAAGGATCGGACGCTCGGCGCAGAAAAGCTCGGCGCGCACGGCCGGGTTTAAAAGCTGCATGCTGCGCTCGTAGTATTCCTGCACCGTGCGCAGCTGCGCGGCAAAGCCGTCCCACAGGAAAGCGCGCAGGTCGAGCTTGTCGCCCATGGCGCAGAGCACGTCGCTGCGGAAGCTGTATTTATCCTGCGCAGCGCACTCGTCCACAAGGGAAATGAGCAGATCGCGGCTCAGAAGGTAGATCTCCAGGCTGCGGCAGCCGCTCGCCTTGTGCGGCGCGCAGCGCGTCTCGGTGATGCGGCCCGCTTCGTTGACGGTGAAATACGTGGCGTTTTCCACAAACTGGCCGCTCTCGGTGCAGACGCAGGTGATATCCGCGCCGCTTTCGATGTGCGCGTCCAGCACCTTCTGCAGCGGCAGATTGATGATAAGGTCGCTGTCGGACAGGACGACGTACTTCTGCCGGATCTCGTGCAGGTACGACCGCACGCCCGAGAGCGCCTCCATCTTGCCGCGGAATTCCTCCACGCCGAACTTGCGCGCGTCGGCAAAGGGCGGCAGCAGCTTGAGTCCGCCGTTCTTGCGCGCCATGTCCCAGGTCTTGCCGTTGCCGATGTGGTCAAGCAGACTCTGGTAGTTGCCGTGCAGCACGACGCCAACGTCTGTAATGCCCGCGCCCGCCATGTTGGAGAGCATGAAGTCGACCGCGCGGCAGCGCCCGCCGAACGGCACGGAGCCGGGCATGCGTTCCTCCGTCAGCTCACGAAGGCCGGGTGTTTTCGCATAGGCAAAGATGATACCGTGTAATCCGTTCATCGTACCGTCTCCTTTCCGTCCACGCTGCGCATCCGGTTGGCGGGCAGCACATAGTCCTCTACCACCGCCGCGCCGGGGCCAAGCACTGTGATGCCCCAGTTTTCGGGTGCGACCGCCTCCGGCGGCTCGCCGACCAGCGCGCGCTCGCCAACCACGCCGTTCTCTCCGATGATGGCATAGGAGACGCGCGCTCCCTTCCTGACGACCGCGCCGGGCATCAAGATAGAATACTGCACGCTCGCGCCCTCCTCCACCGTGCAGCGCTCAGAGAGGACGGAGTTCTCCGCCTCGCCCTCGACCGTGCAGCCGCGGGCAATGACACTATGCTCCACATGCGCCCTTTTGCCGAGATACGCCGGCGGCGCGGAGGTGGAGCGGCCGTAGATCGGCCAGTCCTTTTCGAGCAAGTCAAGTCCGCTGCCGGTGGCGAGCATGTCCATGTTCGCATCCCAGAGCGAATCGAGCGTGCCGACGTCCTTCCAGTAGCCGGAAAAGCGGTAGGCGGACATCTTTTCGCCGTTTTGCAGCATTTTGGGAATGATGTTCTTACCAAAGTCATTGCTGCTCGTCTCGTCGCCCTCGTCCTCGATGAGGTAGGCGCGCAGCTTTTTCCATGTGAAAATATAAATGCCCATCGAAGCAAGGTTGCTCTTTGGCTGTGCGGGCTTTTCTTCAAATTCCGTGACCGTGTCCGTCCCGTCCACATTCATGATGCCGAAGCGCGGTGCATCTTCCCAAGGTACCTCCATCACGGAGATGGTGCAATCCGCCCCTGTCTTTTTGTGCTGGTCGAGCATCTTGGCATAGTTCATCTTGTAAATATGGTCGCCCGAGAGGATAAGCACATACTCGGGGTCGTACATATCGACAAAGCCGATGTTCTGGAAGATGGCGTTGGCCGTGCCCTTGTACCACGAAGCGCCGTCCGCGCTCTGATACGGCGGCAGGATATGTACGCCGCCGTCTGCGCGGTCAAGATCCCACGGCTGGCCGGAGCCGATGTAGCGGTTGAGCTCCAGCGGGCGGTACTGCGTCAGTACGCCCACGGTGTCAATGCCCGCGTTGGCGCAGTTCGAGAGCGGAAAATCAATGATGCGGAACTTGCCGCCGAACGGTACGGCGGGCTTCGCCATATTTTCCGTGAGCACATAGAGCCGGCTGCCCTGCCCGCCGGCAAGCAGCATGGCGATACATTCTTTTTTCACGCTTGTTCTCTCCTCCTTGTCACTGCTCGGCCAGAGTCTCTCCGGTCGGCTCCTCGCTCTTCTCCCCATGCCACTCGCCCTCGCCCGAGAAGAACGCCGCGCCGAGCGGCGGGATCTTCACGCACAGCGAACAGGGCTTCCCGTGCGACGGAATGCCCTCCGTTTCGATCGGCTCTTCGTTGCACCAGTCCCCTGTGCCGCCGTAGGCGGCAAGATCGGTGGTGAATACCTCTCGGTAGGTTTTTTTCGGCGGCACGCCAAAGCGGTACTCCGCCTGACCGACGGGCGAGAAGTTGACAGCGGCGATCAGCTCGCGTCCCTCCCGGTCGCGCCGGACAAAGACGACCACATTGTTGCAGTTGTCGTCGGCAACGAGCCATTCAAAGCCTTCCCACGAAAAGTCGATCGACCAGAGGGGACTCTGCGATAGATAAAAGCGGTTGATATCCTTGAAAAACTGCTGGGTCTGCTGGTTTTCTTGATTTTCGAGTAAATACCAGTCAAGCTGGGAAGCAAAGTCCCACTCGTGCCACTGCCCAAGCTCCGCTCCCATGAAGGTAAGCTTTTTGCCCGGGTGGGCAAGAAGGTACGCTGTGAATGCGCGCACGCCCGCGAGCTGCTGCCAGTTGTCGCCGGGCATCTTGCCGCGAAGCGAACCCTTCATGTGCACGACCTCGTCGTGCGAGATCGGCAGGACGAAATTCTCCGAGAAGGCGTACATCAGCGAAAAGGTGATGTCCTTGTGGTGGAACTGACGGAACCACGGGTCGAGCTTCAGGTAGTGGCACATGTCGTTCATCCAGCCCATATTCCACTTGAGGTTGAAGCCGAGGCCGCCGTCCTTTGCCGGGCGCGTGACGAGCGGCCACGCGGTCGACTCCTCTGCGACCATCAGTACATTCGGATCGACAGAAAACGCCGTTTCATTGAGCGCGCGCAAAAAGTCGATGGCTTCTAAATTCTCGTGTCCGCCATCTTTGTTCGGCGTCCAGCGGCCGTTTTCGCGCCCATAGTCAAGGTACAGCATGGACGCGACTGCGTCCACGCGCAGGCCGTCGAGATGAAATTCCCGCAGCCAGAACGCAGCAGAGGAAAGGAGAAAGCTCTTCACCTCGCCGCGGCCATAGTCGAAAACGCGCGTCCCCCACCCCTCGTGCTCACGCTTATTGGGGTCTGCGTATTCGTAGCAGGACGTACCGTCGAAGTCGATGAGGCCGTGCTCGTCCTTGCAGAAGTGCGCGGGCACCCAGTCAAGGAGAACGGAGATCCCCTTGCGGTGCAGGTGGTCGACAAAGTACATAAAATCCTTGGGCGTTCCGTAGCGCGATGTCGCGGCAAAATAGCCGGTACACTGGTAGCCCCAGGAATCGTCGAGCGGATACTCCGTCACGGGCATGAGCTCCACGCAGTTGTAGCCAAGATCCAGAACATAGTCTGCCAGCTCATGGGCAAGCGTGCGGTAATCGTAAAAATCACCGTTCTCGCGCCGCCGCCATGAGCCGAGATGGACCTCGTAAATATTGAGCGGAGAGCGGTCGATGGGCGCTTTCGCGCGGTTTTTGCGCCATTCGTCATCGCCCCAACGATACCCGCCAAGATCGTAGAGCTTGCCGGCTGTGCCGGGGCGGGTCTCGGCGTGGAAGGCGTAGGGGTCGGTCTTGAGCACCGTGTCGCCCCTCTGCGAGGTGACGGCGAACTTATACGTGGCATAACGCTTCAGTCCCGCGACAAAGCATTCCCAAAAGCCGTCGGCGTTGCGCGTCATCGGGTGGTCGTATCCGTTCCAGGCGCAGAAATCTCCCACGACGGACACATACGCAGCGTTCGGCGCCCACACGCGGAACACGTAGCCGTCTTTTCCCGCCCGCCGCGTGCGGTGCGCGCCGAGATAGCGGTAGGCCTCGCTGTTCGTGCCGCCGTAAAAGGCAGCAGCGTCAAATCGTCTGCCGGTTTGCTTCATACCTCTTGTCCTTTCTCATCATAGAGCATATGAGACTGCATCACACCGCATGCGCCTTATTCCTCGTCCGGCGCGCGCTGCGCAGCGGCGCCGCCGAGGCCGAAATCCTCCTCCACGCTCGCCGTATCGCGGCGGAGCATGTTCTCCATCACGCGAATGTCGCTGTCAATATCCATCGCCTCGCTGCGGTAAAGGTCGTCGAGCTGCTTGTCAAAGCCCTTGATGAGGGCGTCCATCGTCTCTTCGATGCGCTCCTGCGCACGGGAAAGATTTTCTCCCTCGATGCCCGCCTCTTCAAACTTGGCGTAGCTGTCGAGCAGCTTGAGAGTGGTGGGCAGATAGTAGTTGAGGAAAGTCGCGGCCTGCTGCTGCTTTTCCGGGTGCTGCTCCACCTCGCGGAAGATCTTGCCTGCGACAGTCTCAAGATGGTCGATCTTTTCACTCAGCGCGGGGTCGGCGATGCGGTCGTTCGCGCTGCGAATGGCGCGCAGCGCGCCCGCGTAGCCCTCGTTCGCTTCCTTGGGCGTGACGTTTGCCTTCTTCGCCGTTTCGTTCGCATAGTCGGCAAAGGCGTTGGCGTTGCGGAAGAACATTCCTCGCCCGCTGTCCAGATAAGCGCCCGCGCCGAGCAGTCCCTTTTCCACCATGAAGTCAAGATCGCTTTCGACCTTTTTGCGGCTCTTGCCCGTCACGGCGCAGAGTTCGTCCACAGCAATGTGGCTGCGCTTGCCCATCACGGCAAGGTAGCGCGCGACACGCGCGCTGCGGCGCTTCATCCGCTGCCCGGCGACGAGCATGGCAACGCCGCCGGCAAAGAAGCCGCACATAGGGAAAAGTTCTTCCATCATGTAGGAATACCAGCCGTAGGCGATGACCTCGCCCAGCATGGTCACAAGGCTGATACCAAAGATCGCAGTGATGGCCGCGCCGATGATTAAGAGGATGCGCGCGGTCTTGTCGGAAGTCTTCGGCGCGCGGTTCATCTTCTTCGCTGTCTGCACAACGGTCTTTTCTACCTTGTTCGTACTGCGCGCCGTAACGTTCGCGTTCGGGCTGGTGCTCGTGCGCATGCCGCTGCGCGGTGCGCTCACCTTTTTCGGCCGGTCGGAAAGCTTGGAAATGAGCGCGATCAGGCCGATCGGCCACAGGCCGAAGGCAAAGAGCGCCGCAATGATGATCCAGCTGCCGATGTCGCCGCCATCTTTTTTCTTTGGCGTTTTGCCTCCCTCGTCAAAGCGAAACGAGCCGCTCTCGGGGTCGTACTCAAATTCCTTACTCATTTACTGTTTCTCCTTTTTTCGCCCGCTCTTGCGGCGCGTTCGCGTTCAAAGTCGATGATGTTCGTCTTTTTGCCGCTCTTTTCATCGAGCACATACAGCGAGTCGAGCTGCGACTTGAGGTTTGCCTTCACCGAGTCGATATAGTCACGGCGCAGCTGTGCCTGCTCCTCGCGCTCACCGTCGGTCAGTCCCTCGGCCTTGGCCTTGCGCGCCAGCGCGTTGATGCGCGCGATCTTTTCTTCCATCGTCATTGCATTCTTCTCCTTACAAGTATCGGCGCAGCAACAGCGCCGTTCTTCCCTTTTTGCTGAGACCCCCGACCTCGGCGACCTCGAATTTTCCAAGCCCGCGCGCGGAGACCACATCTCCCTGCGCAACGGGCGCGTCCGCCTTGAGCGTTTCGCGGTGGTTGAGCTGTACGCGGCCGGAGGAGATAAGCTCCTGCGCCTTGCCGCGGCTCATCGAAAAGCCGCTCGCCGCCACCGCGTCGAGCCGCAGCGTCGAAACCGTGTCGCGGATCTCCTTGACCTTGAGCTCAGGGATATTCAAGCCAGAAAGTTCGATCTCGCTGACCGAGAGCTTCACCCGCCCCGCGCTCGTCACATTTTGCAGCAGATAGGGCGCAATGTCGCGCGAAACGATCAGGTCGCACGAGCCTTCCGACACCAGAATGTCGCCAAGCTTTTCTCTCGTGATGCCTTGCGCCATGAGCGAGCCGAGAAAGTCCCGGTGCGTCAGCGTGTCCTCTTTGCGGTAGGTACAGCGCAGCGCCGTCATGGATTCGCTCTCGTCCGCTTCCTCCTGCCAGTCGGGCAGGAAAAAGAGCATTTTCCGCTCCGCGCGCTCATAACCGCCGCGAAAGGCGTAGCCTTCGTGAATGGCGGCGGCGTGCAGCAGGTCCTGCGCCGCGCGCTGCTCGGCGGGGCTTAAAAAATCTGTCGCCGCGGGAATATTGCGCTGCCGGCTCTGCTCGCATTTATCAAGGATATGCGCCAGCAGCACGCGCTCCTCGCCGCTTTGTGCGGCGCGATCCAATAGCTGCCTTCTGTCCATCAGCACGCTCCGTTCTGTGTGCGCCAGAGGGAAGCGTACTCGCCGTCTTCCTTGAGAAGTTCCTCGTGGCTGCCCTGCTCGGCGATGCGCCCGTCCTCGATAACGAGGATACGGTCTGCCGAGCGAATGGTGGAGAGCCGGTGCGCGATCACAAGCGTTGTGCGCCCGCGCGAAAGCTCGTCAAAAGCATGCTGGATCTTCACCTCCGTCACGCTGTCGAGCGCGCTCGTGGCTTCGTCCAGAATGAGAATGGGTGGGTTTTTGAGGAAGATCCGCGCGATGGACACGCGCTGCTTCTGCCCGCCGGAGAGCATCGTGCCTCGCTCGCCGACGTAGGTGTCGAAGCCGTGCGGCATGGCCATGATATCGTCGTAGATCTCCGCGCGCTTCGCCGCCTCGACGATCTCCTCGTCCGTCGCGTCCGGGCGGCCGTAGCGGATATTTTCGCGCACGGTGTCTGCAAAGAGGAACACGTCCTGCTGCACAACGCCGATGGCGCGGTGGAGCGAGGTCTGCGTGAGGGCGCGCACGTCCTCCCCGTCGATGCGGATCGCACCGTCGCTGACCTCGTAAAAGCGGGGAATGAGCTGGCAGAGCGTCGACTTGCCGCCGCCGGAAGGCCCCACGATGGCAAGCATCTCGCCGGGCGTAACATGGACGCTCACGTCATGCAGCACACCCTCTCCCTCTGTTCCCTCGTAGGAAAAGCTCACATGGTCAACGTCGATCTCGCCGCGGCAGTTCGTAAGCTCCTTCGCGTCCGGCGCGTCCTTCAGCGCAGGCTCCACGCGCATCAGCGCGGTGAAGCGCTCGAGACCGGCAAAGCCGCGCGCAAAGATCTCGGAAAAATTGGCGAGCTTGCGCACGGGGCTGATAAAAGCGGTGATGTAGAGCGAAAAGGTGATGAGGTCAATGTAGTTGATCTCGCCGCGCATGATGAGGTAGCCGCCCACCGTGATGACGGCGGCGGAGAGCAGCGTCATGAAAAATTCCATCGTCGCGTTGAATACGCCCATTTCATGGTGGAAAGCACGCTTGGAGACCTTGAATTCCTCGTTCGCGGTGTTGAATTTGTCGATCTCCTCGTCCTCGTTGGCAAAAGCACGCGCCGTGCGAATGCCGGAGAGCGACGACTCGATGCCAACATTGATGGCGGCGGTCTTCTGCTTTTCGTTGCGCGAAGCCGCGCCCATCTTGCTGCGGCGCGACATGATAACGGCGATAAACACCGGCAGAATGCACGCCACCACAAGGGCAAGCCGCCACTCGATGGAGAACATGATAACAAGCGCGCCGATGATCGTCAGCGTGGAGATGAGCAGGTCCTCCGGCCCGTGATGGGCAAGCTCCGTGATCTCGAAGAGGTCGCTCGTCAGCCGGCTCATGAGCTGACCCGTGCGGTTATGGTCAAAAAAGCTGACGTCCAGCTCCTGCACGTGAATGAAGAGGTCGCGGCGGATATCCGCCTCTACGCGGATACCGAACGTGTGCCCCCAGTAGGCGATCACATAGTACAAAAGCGCGCGCACGATAAACGCCGCCATCATCACGCCCATGACGACAAAAAACGCGCGGTACTGCTGCTGGGGCAGCAGATCGTACATCGACTTGCGCGTGACCATCGGGAAGGCAAGGTCAATGAGCGCGACGATCGTTGCGCAGACAAGGTCTAAGGCAAACAGGCCGCGGTGCGGCTTGAAGTAGGCAAAAAGAATGGAAAGCGGCTGCTTTTTTTGAAATTCACGGGTCGTCATAATCAATTGCTCCTGAAAACACTTTTTCAAGGTAATTGTAGCACAGGCAGGAGTGCCTTGCAAGGAGGGCCTCTCCTTTTGCGCAAAAAAAGAACGGCCGAAAGGCCGCTCTTTTACCGCGTATTTTATTTGATGCGCACGATGATCGACAGCACCGCACCGCCGACCGAGGCCGTCACGGTCGTGATGCCCGTCTTGATGGGAGAGATCGTACCGTCTGCCGAGATGGACAGAACGCTCGCGTCCGCCACCGCCCAGGTGGTGGCTGCGTCCGTTCCGGAAACGCTCAGACGAATGGATTCGCTCGGCTTGATCGTACAGTCGAAGGTGCCGTTCGCGTCCTTTGAAAGCGTCGTACCGACGTTGGTCTTGATGCTCAGCGCCGAGGCGTCCACCGTCGGAGTGACCGGAGCCGTCGTGCCGGGGTCGGTCGTTTCGCCGCCCGTCACATCGCCCACGTTCGGTTCCTCGCCGATACTCGGATCGGCCTCGCCGTCTGCGTCCGTATCTCCGTCGACCGGCTTGTTGCTGTCGTCCTGCACACCGGGTAACGGGTCAGCGTCATCGGGGTTGATCTTTGCGACGATCTTTTCGCCGAAGAGCGACCAGCTCAAAAGCAGCAGCACCACGACCAGCACCGCCGCCATCGCGCCGCGGGCGGAGTGGGTCTGCTTTTTATCCGAAACACGCCGGCCGCCGTTCTGTTTGCCGGAATTGTGCTTGCCGGAGTTGTGCTTGACCTTACGGGGGTGGTCGCCCTCCTCGCAGAACGGGCACCTGCGATAGCTGGGAGAATATTCTTCACCGCAGCGCGGGCATTTGAGAAGATCCATGCCGACGCTCCTTTCTTTTTGTCAAAAATCAAGTATCTGCCGCACAGCGCAAGCACGCTGTACTCCTTTACATAATACTTGCTTTTTTCTTCCGCGTCAACTGCAATGCGCAAAAAATTGTCGCTTTCCGCAGCGCAACCTTGCAATTCCGCCAAAGTCTCCCTATAATTGACCTATAAAATACAATTCACGGAGGAAGCGGCGATGAACACCATCTTCATTGGCATTGCGGGCGGCACCGGCTCCGGCAAAACGACTCTCACCGAGCATTTGAAGCAGCATTTCGGCGACGATATCAGCGTCGTCCATCACGACAGCTATTATAAGCACCAGGATCTTCCCTTCGAAGAACGCTGCAAGCAGAACTACGACCACCCCGACGCTTTCGAAACGGATCTGATGGTCAAACAGCTCAAGGAGCTCAAATCCGGCAAGGCCATTCATTGCCCCGTTTACTCCTACGCCGACCATCAGCGCACCGAGGAAACCGAACTCATTCTGCCGAGCAAGGTCGTCATCGTCGAGGGCATCCTCATTTTCCAGGACCCGCGGCTGCGCGAAATGCTCGACATCAAGATCTTCGTCGAGACCGACGCCGATGTTCGCATTCTGCGCCGCGCGCTGCGCGACGTGCGCGACCGCGGCCGCACGCTTGAAAGCGTCATCACGCAGTACCTCACGACGGTCAAGCCCATGCACGAGCAGTTTGTCGAGCCAAGCCGCAAGTATGCCGACATCATCGTGCTCGAGGGCGGGCACAACTTAGTCGCGCTCGACATGATCATGCAGCGCATTGCCAGCCACATTGCCTCGGAAGATTAACGCAAAAAAGGGAGCAGCCAAAGGCTGCTCCCTTTTTTGAAATTCTTTTACACCCCTGCGAAGCGGAACACCACGCCGATCACGGCGGAAATGCCGATGAAAACGATTGGGTGCAGGTCTTTGGTCTTTTTGACGCAGCGCGTGAAGAAGAGCAGCGCCAGCGCAAGGACGATGCCGCGCCAGTTGATCGCACCGTCCCATGAAAACTTCATCAGCAGCGACTCGCCCGCCGACGCGCTCGTGATCCCCGCGATCACCTGGAGCATCACGCCCGCGCAGGCTGCGCCGATGAGGCCGGTGGAGGCGGGACGAAGGCCGTAAAACGCATCGGCGACTGCCTTGCTGTCGCGGAACTTTGCAAGCATCGCCGCGACGATCAGGATAACGACGATCGACGGCGTCACCTCGCCGATGGTGGCGATGATCGCGCCGGGCACACCAGCCACCGTGTAGCCAACGTAGGTCGCCATGTTGATGCCGACCGGCCCCGGCGTGGATTCCGACACCGCCAGCATATTCATAAGGTCCGTCTGCGTGAACCAGCCGGTGGTCGCGCCGATGTCCTTGAGGAACGGCAACGTCGCCATGCCGCCGCCGATGGCGAAGAGCCCTGTTTTGAAAAACTCCCAGTACAGGCGAAGATAGAGCGTCATTTCGCTTCCCTCCCCTCAAGCGCCTTGAGCACGATGCCTGAAAGCGCCGAAAGCAGCACGAACCACACCGGCGAAACGCTCAGCAGCATACTGCCGAGCAACACGAGCGCAAAGATGACCGCCGTGCGCTTATCGACCACGGATTTCTTCAGCAGCTTGAGCACCGCGTTCAGGATCAGCACGCACACGCACACCTGAATGCCGGCAAAGGCATTCTGTACCCACGCAAGATGCGCAAAGTTCGTGATGAGCCCCGCCAGGATTGTGATGATGACAAGCGAGGGAAACACCACGCCGAGCGTTGCGGCAATGCCGCCGAGGACACCCTTTTTCTTCTGCCCGATAAAGGTCGCCGTATTGACGGCGATGATGCCCGGCGTGCACTGACCGATGGCAAAGTAATCGACCAGTTCTTCTTCCGTCGCCCACTTTTTGTTCTGTACGATCTCGCGCTCAAGGATCGGCAGCATGGCCATGCCGCCGCCGAAGGTCATCACGCCGATCTTGGCAAAGGTGAGAAACAGCTCCCAAAGCATGTTCAAAGCCCCCTTATTCCACGTATCCGTAAAGGCCGCGCACCGACACTTCGCCCGTGCGAACGGTCTCGACCGTTCCGTTCTCGCGGCGCACGATGAGGCCGAATTCCTCGTCCACGTCCAGCGCCGTAACCTTTTCCTTCGTATCCTGCCACAAAAGCTGTACCTCGCGTCCGATGGTCACGCAGCGGCGGCGGTATTCGTCAAGATACGCGCTCGTGTCGCCCGACTTAAGCGCTGCGTAGAGCGCGTCAAGTTCCTCGATCATCGCCGCGGCCAGTTCCGCGCGCGAAATGCGCCTGCCCGTTTCGCGCAGAATGGACGTTGCGATCTGCGCAACGTCGCCGTCGAAGTCCTCCTCGCACTGGCTGACATTGATGCCGATGCCCGGCACAACGTATTGCAGCGCGCCCGTTTCGCCCTCCACGCTCAGCTCGGTCAGGATACCGCAAAGCTTTCTGCCGTTGAGCACAAGGTCGTTCGTCCACTTGATCTGCACGTTCGTGCCGCCCACGCGGTCGACCGCGCGGCTCATTGCAACGGCAACGAGTCCCGTGAGCGGCATGAGCTGCGCGGGAGTGAGCTCAGGGCGCAGCAAAACAGAAAGATACACGCCCTTGCCCGCTGCGCTCTGGAAAGTGCGGCCGCGCCGGCCGCGCCCGCTCGTCTGCTCCGCCGCAACGGCGACCGTGCCGTCCGGCGCGCCGTCGAACGCGATGCGTTTTAAGTAAGCGTTGGTCGAATCAATGGTATCAAAACAGTCGATGCGCCCGCCGACCACCTGCACCCCGCCCAGAAAGCTGCGCACGGTCTGCTCACTGAGCACATCGGGCAATGCCTTGAGGCAGTAGCCGCGCCCCGGAACGGCTTCGATCTCATACCCCTGCGCGCGCAGCGCGGAGATGCTCTTCCAGATCGCCGCGCGCGTGATGCCAAGCTCCGCGCTGACGGCCTCGCCCGAGACGAAGCGTCCCTTTTCGCGCAGCAGCAGCGCCAAAACGGTTTCTTTTCCCATAGCGTCCTCCGTTACAAAATGTAACCGAAATTGTTACCTTTTTGAAGTTGACAGTTGGCGGCTTATCGTTTACGATTGACATAATACATCAAACACTGCGCCATTTCGCAGCCGCCGTCTTAGGATTGTAGCACGCTTGCCGCCGCATGTAAACCAAAATCTCGGTTTTCGGTTTACCCGGCGGCTTCTTGACGGATTTTCGACCCGGCATGCTGCGCTAAGCCGATGCGCCCCTCCCACAACATTTTCTGACAGGAGCCGTCCCGTGAGCTTTTCCGACCTTACGTTTCTTTTTTATTTTCTGCCGCTCTTCTTTGCGGTTTATTATCTCGTCCCCTCCCGCTGCAAAAATGCCGTGCTCGTGCTGGGCAGCGCCGCATGTTATCTGCTTGGCGCAGGTGTGCGCGACGCGCTGCTTCTTTCCGCGGTGCTTCTTCTGCACTATTTTCTCGCGCGCTTGATGGTGGGGAGATCCCCGCGCATGCGCAAGGGGCTGCTTGCCGCCGCGCTGTCGGCGGATCTGTTCTGCCTCGTCTATTTCAAGTACGCTGCATTTTTTCTTGAAAACTGGGGAAAACTGACCGGGCAGAGCTTCCCCCTCATCAAGCTTATTCTGCCGCTGGGCGTGAGCTTCTACCTCTTCCAGAGTGCGGGATACCTCATCGACGTCTGCCGCGGTGCGGCGGCGGAGAAAAATCTCGTCGACTATGCCGCCTTTACGATTGCCTTTCCGCAGCTGACGATGGGGCCCATTCTGCGCTACGATGAGTGGCGCGGCGCGCTCAAGGAGCGCACGCTCTCGCGTGAGGACGCCTTCCTCGGCTTCGAGCTTTTTGCCGTCGGTCTTTGCTTCAAGGTGCTGCTGGCCGACCAGCTTGCGCCGCTGTGGGCCTCGCTTGAGCGCATCGGCTACGGCTATCTTTCTACGCCGCTTGCCTGGCTCGGCGCGGCGAGCTACAGCTTGCAGCTCTACTTCGATTTTTCCGGGTATTCTCTCATGGCGATGGGTCTTGGGCAGATGCTGGGGCTGCCCGTGCCGCGCAACTTCGACCTCCCCTACACTGCCCGCTCGGTGAGCGAGTTCTACCGCCGCTGGCACATCACGCTCGGCACATGGTTCCGCGACTATCTCTACATTCCGCTCGGCGGCAGCCGCCGCGGCAAGGCGCGCACGGCGCTCGCGCTGACGGTCGTGTGGTTCTTCACCGGCCTGTGGCACGGGGCAAGCTGGAACTTTGTCCTCTGGGGCATCGTGCTGCTTTTCTTCATCCTGCTTGAAAAATTCTGCATCGGCAGCTTTCTCAAAAAGCACGCGCTGCTCTCGCACCTCTACCTTCTTTTTGTCATTCCGCCCACGTGGGTCATCTTCCGCATCACGAAGTACTCCGATGTCGGCGCGTATTTTTCCCGCCTGTTTCCGTTTTTCGGCACACACAGCGCCGTGTCCGCGCAGGATGCGCTCAAGCTGCTCTCTTCTTACTGGTGGCTGCTGCTCCTCGGTATTCTCTTCTGTCTGCCGCAGCCCCGCCGCTTTTTTGAAAAGCACCGCGGCACGCCGCTCATCGATCTGCCTCTCTTTGTCCTCTTCTGGGTGTGCGTGTACTTCATCGCCACATCGACGGGCAATGCCTTCCTCTATTCTCGTTTTTAAGGAGATCGTTCATGTCCTCCCGAATCCCTTCTCTTCTGCTGCCGCTGTGCCTGTTGAGCGCGGTCACGCTCAATGTCTACCCGCTGCTTGATCCCACGGGCGTGTACGGCAGCTATCTATCAAAGCTCGACAAGAAAACGCCGCCCGTCGCAGCGGTGGCGCTCGCAGCTGCCGACGGGGTATATCCGTGGAGCGAGCCGAAAGCGCCTGAGCCGCCCCCCGCACCTGAGCCGCTGCCAGAACCCGAACCCGAACCCGAACCCGAACCGGAACCCGAAGAGCCCGCCTCCCCCTTCACCACGGTGGACGCGAGCTACTTTGACGACGCGCTTTTCATCGGCGACTCGCACACCGACGGCTTCAAGGACTACGCGGGCCTTCCCAACGCCGACTACCTCTGCCACAACGGGCTGACCGTCTGGTCGGCGGTAGAAAAGGCGGAGTTCCCCGGCAGGCAGACGCTCGCCCAGGCGCTAAGGGGCAAGCACTACGGTAAAATCTACCTGATGCTCGGCATCAATGAGCTTGGCGCCGGCACGGCAGAGAGCTGGGCCGCGCAGTACAAGGTGCTGCTCGACGAGGTACGCGAGTTACAGCCTGATGCCATCATTTTCCTGCAAGCCATCTTCCACACGACGCAGGAAAAGTCGGATACAACATTCTTCAAAAATTCGACCATTGACGCGCGCAACGCGGAGATACAAAAATTTGCTGACAACGAGACGGTCTTCTACATCGACTGCAACCCCGTCTTTGACGACGACACCGGTGCGCTGACGGCGGAATACTCCGGCGACGGCGTACACGTCAAGGCTCCCTACTACGTGATGTGGCGCGACTATCTTTTTCAGTTCGGCGTGGTGCGATGATCGCAGCAACAAAAAAGGAACCGCTCAAAGAGCGGTTCCTTTTTTGTTATTTTATTCAGTGTTCTACCTTGTAGCCACGGTTCAGGCGCATTTCGAGCGCGTCGAGCTCGCTGTAAAGCTCCGGCGGCACCTTGCCGATCTTTTCGTAGTAGGCGCGCGCGTCCTCGCACTCCTTGAGCCAGAGATCGCGGTCGACCGAGAGAAGTCTGCGCATGTCGTACATTGACATATCAAGGCCCTCCATGTCGATATCGTGCGTGTTCGGCTCGTAGCCGAGCGCGGTCTCCGCCGCGCCGATCTCATTGTCGGCACGCGAGATGATCCACTGCAAAACGCGCATATTGTCGCCAAAGCCGGGCCAGGCAAAGTTGCCGTCCTCGTCGGTACGGAACCAGTTGACGTTGAAGATCTTCGGCGGCTTGGGGATCTTCTTGCCCATGTCGAGCCAGTGCTGCCAGTAATCGCCCATGTGGTAGCCGCAGAAGGGCAGCATTGCCATCGGGTCGCGGCGCACCACGCCGACCTGACCGGTCGCCGCAGCGGTGGTCTCCGAGGCCATGATCGAGCCGATGAACACGCCGTGCTGCCAGCTGAAGGACTGGTAGACGAGCGGCGCAGTCTTCGCGCGGCGTCCGCCGAAGATAATGGCGCTGATGGGCACACCCTCGGGATTGTCAAACTCCGGGCTCAGGCACGGGCAGTTGCGCGCCGGCGCGGTGAAGCGGCTGTTGGGGTGGGCGGCCTTTTCGGGGCTCTGCGGCGTCCACGGGCGGCCGCGCCAGTCGATCGCGCGGGCGGGCGGCGTCTTGTTGAGCCCCTCCCACCAGACGGTGTTGTCGCTCAAATCGAGGGCGACGTTCGTAAAGATCGTATCCTTGTGCGTCGAAATGAGCGCGTTGGGGTTCGACTTCATCGACGTACCGGGCGCCACACCGAAGAAGCCGTTCTCCGGATTGACCGCCCAGAGTCTGCCGTCCTTGCCGACGCGCAGCCACGCAATATCATCGCCCACGCACCAAACGCGCCAGCCCCAGCGCTGAAGGCCCTCGGGCGGGATCAGCATGGCAAGGTTCGTCTTGCCGCAGGCGGACGGGAAGGCCGCCGAGATGTACTTGATCTCGCCGCGCGGGTTCTGAATGCCGAGGATCAGCATGTGCTCGGCCATCCACCCCTCCTGACGGCCGAGGTTCGAAGCAATGCGCAGAGCGAAGCACTTCTTGCCCTGAAGGACGTTGCCGCCGTAGTTGGAGTTCATCGAAATGATGGTATTGTCCTGCGGGAAGTGGACGATGTACTTATTGTCCTTATCAAGGTTGCACTGGCAATGCAGACCCTTGATGAAGCCTGTATCGTCACCGAGCGCATCGCACACGGCCTTTCCGACGCGGGTCATGATGTGCATGTTGAGCACGACATAAATGGAGTCTGTCAGTTCAAAGCCGTACTTGGCGAACGGCGAGCCGATGATGGACATGGAATACGGGATAATGTACATGGTGCGGCCCTTGTAAGCGCCGTCAGCCAGAGCATACATCTTCTTGTACATTTCCTTCGGCTCCATCCAGTGGTTCGTGGGGCCTGCGTCCTCTTCCTTTTCGCAGCAGATGAAGGTACGGTCCTCCACGCGCGCTACGTCGTCGGGGTCGGTGCGGTGCAGATAGCAGCCCGGCAGCTTATCCGGGTTGAGCTTGATGAGGATCCCTTCTCTGACGGCCTGCTCGCGCAGCTCACTGATCTGGTCTTCCTCTCCCGTGATCCAAACGATCTTGTCCGGCTTGGTGATGGCGCTCATCTCGTCGATCCACGACAATACCGCCTTGTTGTTCGTCAAATTCGTCATTGTTCTTTTCCTCGCAGCATTTTCACGGCACAAAGGAAATTTTTTTGCACCGCGTCTTGTGTGGCGTGCCGTGCCGCGCAAGGCGGCAGAGAGCGAACCGATGCACAGGAAAATGGTTGCTATTGAGTTTGACTCCTTTCTACCGCAAATTGTAGCAGAATGTCTCATCAATAACAACCATATAGCTTATTATTTTTTTGAATATATCGCAGCATGTTATCGCAGTAACGCGCCGATCGCGGCGGTGAGAGCCGCAAATTCCGCAAGGCCCAGTCGTTCGCCGCGGATAGTTGCGTCAAGTCCGCAGGAGGTGATCGCCTGCGCAAGCTGCTCTTTTGTGAGCTGCGAGCCGAACGCCGTCATCAGGCTGTTGACGAGCGTCTTGCGCCGCAGGGTAAATGCGCCGTATACCACGCGGAAGAAGAGCTTCTCGTCCTCCACCCTGACAGGCGGCTCCTTACGCACCACGGCGCGCAGCACGGCAGACGTGACCTTGGGCTGGGGCTCAAAGCACTCGCGCGGCACGGCGAAGAGATACTCCGGCTCCGTGTAGTACTGCATAAAGACGGAAAATGCGCCGTAGGCGCTCGTGCCCGGCGCGGCACACAGCCGCTCGGCGACCTCCTTCTGCACAAGCACCGTAATGCTCTCAAAGCACTTCGCCTCGATGAGCGCGGTGATGGCGGGGGTCGTGATGTTATAGGGCAGGTTCGCGCACACGATGGGCGTAAGGCCCCCGAACTTTTCGCGCACCAGCGCGGGGATATCGGTCTTGAGAATATCGGCGGAGACGACCTCGAAGTTATCGTAGCGCGCCATTGTCTCTTCAAGGATCGGCAGCAGCGTCTTGTCAAGCTCCACGGCAACGACTTTCCCCGCGCGCTCGCAGAGCTCATGACTCAAAGCACCGATGCCGGGGCCGATCTCCAGCACGCCGTTTTGCTCGCTTGCGCGCGAGCTTTCGGCGATCTCGAAGGGAATGGCGGGGTCGATGAGGAAATTCTGACCCATGGACTTGGAAAAGTGAAAACCGTGGCGCTTCAAGAGCGCCTCGATGGCAGCTTTGTTGTTGCGTTCCATAGCGTTGTTCCTTTCTGCGCTTTGGGCGTAAAGAATCAGTGAAATTATTTTATCATATTTTGCGCAAAAGAGTAGTAAAACTTTTTTCCCTGTGATAAAATGCAGCAATCTCAGGAAAAGAGGGATATTCTCATGGAGCTCACACCGCAAATTCTGATCGTTGTTCTGCCGCTCATCTTTCTCGGCGGCTTTGTCGATTCCGTTGCCGGCGGCGGCGGACTCATCACACTGCCGGCCTACCTCATGGCCGGTATCCCGGCTCACCTTGCCGCCGGAACGAACAAGGTCGTCAACGGCTGCGGCACGCTGACCGCCACGACCAAATATTTCCGCAGCGGCAAGATCCTGCTGCGCCCCGCCATCGCTGCGGCCGTCGGCGCGCTGATCGGCTCGGCGCTCGGCACAGAGCTGGCTGCCGTCATCTCGGAAAAGACACTGGAAACGCTGATGCTTATCGCGCTCCCCTGCGTGGCCGTCTTTCTCACGGTGAAAAAGGATTTCGGCAAGGACATTCCCGCAGAAGAGCGCCCCGTATATTCCGTTAAGCGCGAGGTCGTCACCGCCGCGCTCATCGGCCTTGTCTTCGGCTGCTACGACGGGCTGCTGGGCCCCGGCACAGGAACCTTTATGATCCTCGGCTTCACAGGCTTTCTCTCGCTCGACCTCATCACGGCAGGAGGCTGTGCCAAAGCTACCAATCTGGCCTCCAACGTTGCCGCTGCCGTTGTCTCTGTCTCTTATACACATCTGACGCTGCCGACGATAAG
>ENA-UALO01000125-UALO01000125.1-human-gut-metagenome-genome-assembly--contig:-NODE-125-length-34416-cov-18.947178_pt1 | contig 34416 bp, 48 predicted proteins | sample MGYA00243701_ERZ654470 | MGnify/ENA primary metagenome ERZ654470 (study PRJEB26926, sample SAMN06164444) | human gut metagenome | biome: ENVO:00009003; feature: ENVO:2100002; material: ENVO:00002003...
TGTCGTCTTTCATGATGGCGTAATCGACTTTTTCACCCTTTTTAATGCCTACATCTGCAGTGTACTCTGGAACGAATTCCTGTGGATTAAAAACATCGTAGCCAAGCATGGAGAAAAACGGCATAATAATTGCGGTTTTTGTGGCTTCCTCTGTCTGGATAGAATCTTTCAGAGTGTCCACACGCTTAGAAAATTGTTTGAGCTGGTCTATAAAATCCATAATACGCACTCACTTTCCTGTATTTGATTTTTTCGACTGTTTATTCAATTTTATCACGGGCGCGGTGGAAAGTCCATCCTTTTGAGATGAAAGATTTTTGGTGCTCCAGCGGGGATTTCCCCTATCGGGGATAGACTTCGACTCCCCGGGCGCGACCAGAAAAAAATCTCCCCGCCAAAAAGGCGAGGAGATTTTTTTGGTGCTCCAGCGGGGATTTCCCCTGCCGGGGATAAACTTCGACTCCCCGGGAGCGACCGGAAAAAATATTCCCCCGCCAAAAGGCGAGGGAATATTTTTTGGTGCTCCAGCGGGGATTCGAACCCCAATAGAATTACGCATTTTCAGTGCTTATCACTTTCTGACAACACTTTTGACAACTTTCTGCTGCGTTTTACGTACCGGTTGACCTTGTTGTGTACCTGCTGTTTGCGCTTGTCCTCAAGGTCGGTGTAGATATCCTGCGTCATTGCGATGGTGGAGTGCCCGAGCAGGTATTGTGCATCCTTGACATCGATATTCGCGCTGTGCAGCATGGATGCATATGCGTGCCGGAGTTGATGCGCAGTCGATTGGATGCCATGGCTCTGCTGGTATTTTTTCAGGCCGGATTCCAGCTCCGTCTTTGTCGGCAAGCCGTCAGGGAAGAAGATGAATGTCTCCGGGTCGTCATAGTGCGGCAGGATCTCGATGACATTATCCGGCAGGTCTAGGTAGCGCACGCCGGCTTCGGTCTTAGGGGATTTGAGAACCGGCTTTCGCGTGTCGGAATATGCAACGGCACGCGCGACGCACGCAGTCCGTGTGGTGAGGTCAATATCTTTTTGCTTCAGCGCAGCGGCTTCTCCGCGACGTGCGCCCGTGTACGCCATGAAATACGACATTCGTGCGAACAGGCTCTCTGTCTTGGATTCTTCGATTTTCTGCAGGTCGTCCGGCGGCGTCGGCTTCCTGGGTACGCGCGGGTTTCCTTTTGGGGTCGGAATCCCGATGCAGGGGTTTGCATCAATATCGCCGCAAAGGAAGGCGTAGTTGAGGATCTGCCGCATCACGGACTTTGTGTTGTTGATGACCTTCTGCGAGTAGCCGCGCGCGGCGAAGCGCTGCAGGAAGACGACGATCTGGTGACCGGTGATGTCCGTGACATACTGGTCGCCGAAAGCGTCCACAGCGCGATTCTTTGCTGTTCTGTAACCGCATACGGTGTTTGGAGACAGGCGCGGTTCGCACTGCTCCCACCAGTCATCGGCGACGGCCTCGAATGTCCGGCCCTTGCCAGCAGCCTCGTTCGCGTGCTTTTCGCACTCACGGATATAGTCATCACGCTTTTGTTCGACTTCTTTGTCGGTTTTCCCATAGAAATACTTTCGCTCGCCATTGATGGTGTCAGACAAGACAATGCGTCCATCTTTGCGCAGCGTGTATTTTGTCCTTTTTCTTGCCATGGGCGTCCTCCTATGGTATCATAAAAGGGTAGACAGCTCCCTTTATTGACGTATTGGTGGTTTTCTGCTATGACCGCCCCGGTGTTACCGCACCGGGGCGGTTTTGCTATATGCTATACAAGTGACAACTCACGGTCACCCCGTTTGCCATCTCTTGCACTTTGCGCATTTCCTTGCATAATTTGTACCCAATCATTTGGAAAGCCGATGTGCCGTAAGAGGACGTACTCGTGCGACGATATTGCACGTGACAGATCGGAAATGAAAACGTTCTTCTTTTCTGGAGGCAAAAGCATATAGATGCCATATGCATATCCCCAAAACGAACTCCCATTTCCTGCAAGTGAATTTGGAAGCTGAATTTTTGGTGAGAGAAAACGGTTATAGAATCTGCCGCCATGAGCGGCAATATTTCGCGCAACAACTGCGCATTGGATCCAGCTTTCGATGTATTCCCGGGAGGATATGCTATAGAACTCTCTGGACATTTTGTTGCGATCTTCGCGTACCATGTTCTTAAAAAACTTTGATACCTGCCCAAATGACATGAGCTCGGTAGCGGCCCACACGGGGAAGATACCTCCCTTGCATTTTTTGTGGTGCTGCACAAAGAGTTCGTCTTTCCTGGCGGTTTTGTCCTTTTGCAGTTCGTACATCATCCAGATATGCTTGTTGACATCTTCAAAATGCTCATAATTCATATACCCAATTGGCCCATATTTTTGAGCATGATAATAAGAGATGTATGCTTTCAGATTTGTCTCTATTATAGATGTTGCCGATAGAATAATTTCTCTGAGATCGACGTCAAACAGATAGACGTCTACAATGTTTTCGAAAGTCGTTCCGGGATAGAACACATCGTCTGGAGGGGTGCCCTGCTTTTTTACCATGGTTAACCAGTAACCGCGCAAGCGATAATAGTTTTCGGAACGCAGTACGCTTTCAGCATAAGCTTTGTCGCGAACAATTAGGCCTCGCGCCTCGAGCTTGTCGATTTGCTGCTGGTATGTACAAAAGGGTTTCACAGATTCAACATAGTCCATATTTGTCTCCTGAAAAGCAAATAACCCGCCATGATACGCATAGGTGCTGTCGCATCCAGAGGCTTGGCGGGTTCCGTTGTTTTTATTTTAAACCGAAACACGCAAAAAAGCAACCACTAGATATAGACCGTTATTGGAAGAACAATCACAAAATGCGGATTGTTACAAAATGCGGATTGTTGCGGATTGTTAATGAAGTGCTGCGCCGGGGCAATTCTCATTCTCCCTTAGTCAGGAAATGCCGCCTGTACAGCTCCTTCAGCTCATCGGCGGTGTAGTTCGTGCCGAACCGGCGATTGATGAGGCCACGCGTGAGGCCCCAATTCCAGCCGTATTTGTGGACCAGGCGGTACATGACGCTATAGATTTCAGGCTGCACATTCATAATTTAACGCCCTTTTCTGCTGCCAAGGCCTTGATCTTTTGATAGTTCTTTGTGTTTTGCGATTTCATCCGTCTATAGCCGCTTGGTGATTTTGGGCATAGTTCTGGCAAATTGGATTGAATCCAGTTGAATTCTCGTTTGCATTGCCACCGTTCGGCGTCTTTTTCAATAATGGTATCATAATATATTTGCCGCTTTTGAGCTTCGGCCTTTAACTCATCTTGAAATCGAGCGGCTTCTTCAATGACTTCTGGTGGCCGGTCATCAACAAAAGGTCGATTACTGAATGTTACTATGTTCTTTGAATGCTTTTTGTTAGAAATTTTCTGAATGGATAATGTGTATTTCAATGGGGCGGAACTGATGCCATCACAATATGGGGAGAATGAATGCCTGCATCCCTCGTGAATCGCTCCATAAGTAAAAAACACATCTGGTATCTTGGGGAATTTTGAGCTTTTCCCGGAAAGTGAAAAAACACGCCCTTGATATTTTGCGCACTCGGTGCAGCTGTTTTCGTGTGAAGACATGATTACAAGATCAGTGTGCAAGGCTCTTGCGGCTTGCAAAACTCTGTCTCGTAGCTCTTTATCTTTGTTTACAAAGGCGTCAGTTTCTTCTTTCCCAAAAAAGCGGTCAATTTTAGTTTTTTCGTCTTTTGCTTCTTCTACAAGGCCGTTTTGAGCTAGTAAACGAACAAGACGATAATAATCACTTTTTCGATAGCCTGATCGGCAGGCCATGCGGATGGCGTTCGATTTTTGGAGACAAAGAATCGCAAGTTCAATATTTCCGTGGTCTTCATATTCCCCGCTTTTGTTTCGAAGATAGTAGTCAATGTTTCCGGTGACACCGCCAAAAGGTGGGCGAGGCAGACCGGAACGTTCGGGGATAGAGGCAATGCCCGCGGCGCTACTTAGATCGTAATGTGTTTCTAACCATTCAATTTCGCGTTGACGTATTTGCGAATATTCTTCAGGAGAGATTGGTTTCCCAGCAGATTCGAATGATTCGGATATTTGCCTGACCATGTTTTTGGCAATTTGATCGGATTGCTTTTTCTCTTTGCGTGATTTGAAAAGCCAACTCATAATCAACACCCATCTTTCTTTTGCGTTGGTTTTATCGTAAGGAGATATAAAGCAATTTTATCATTTTGTGGCTTGAATGTCTATTCTTTCTTCACTGCACGATAAAAGGGACTGTGCTACACCGCTGCCCCTGCGCATAATAAGCGCGGAGGCGATGGAAGGTGAACTATCAAGACTACAAAGACGCACGCGATGCATCGTGGCGCATTCTGATCGACTGCAAGGTGACAGAACTGCCGGTCAGGATCAGCGGCGTGTGCCGCGCGCTGGGCGTGTCCGTGCGGCGGTATACGCCGGCCGAGCGGGACAACAACGACGGCATGTCCGCCGTCATCGGCGGCGCGCCGACGATCATGGTGTCCAGCCTGGCGATCCCGGCGCGGCAGCGCTTTACCTGCGCGCATGAGCTGGGCCACATCATCCTGGGCCACGTCGGCCGGTATGACCTCGTATGCCGCGAGCCGGAGCCGGATGACAGCCCCATCGAGCAGGCGGCCAATGTGTTTGCATCTAGGCTGTTAGCACCAGCGTGCGTGTTGTGGGGCTGCGGCGTGCAGTCGGCTGAGGACATCGAGCGGCTGTGCGACATCAGCCGAGCGGCTGCCGAATTCCGATGGAGCAGGATGCAGGAGCTGTACCGGCGGCAGCGCTTTTTAACCTCACCACTCGAGCGGCTGGTATACGATCAGTTTGCAGATTATATCAAAGGTCATCGGCTTCCGGGAGCTGGTCGATGAGCGTTTTCAGAGCGGCGACTTGTTCGTCGCTCAAATTCTTTTCAATGAAGCTGCCGTCACGGCCGGCGATTTTCACGACGTTTCTGCAGTTGGATGACTTGGATGATGTCTCTGAATTGTAGCAGTTACTATCCGTGTCGGCAAATTCGTTTAGATCTATATTATAGTGCGCACAAAGTTGTTGCAGAGCCTTCATGCGAGGTTCTTTTTCTCCACTCTCCCATGTTGACACTGCTTTTCCGGAAACGCCGGCGATCTTTCCAAATTGCTCTTGCGTGAGATCGTTATCAGCGCGCAATCTACGTATTTTTTCGCTTATTTTCATTTTGCACCGCCTTGTTATGATTACGCCATGAATATACCGCCGAAGTAGCAAAAAAGCAACATTCTTTTCTACTTTTAGAACTTTTCGCTTGACATTCTACCAAAGTAGAATTATAATCGCGATGAAAGGAGGCGGATAGCCGTGGAAGAACGCCGAATGTTTACCATTGAACAGGCCAGAAAATACGCCGGAATGACGCAAGAGGAGATGGCGAAAAATATCGGTATTTCAAGGTCTGCGTACATTAGAATAGAAAAGGATGCTGGTATTGCGCGCGTCAGTACTATTAAACGCATTTCGCAATGCACCGGCATCCCAATTTCAGATTTTGTTTTGCAGTAAAATTCTACTTTAGTAGAATCTATAATTCAATCAATTGGAGGTGAGGATATGGAAAAAAGTAAGTACGAAGAAAACGCCAAGAAGATTATTGATCTGGCGGAAGGCATGACGGATGCGCAGTGGAGCCGCATCCGGGTTCTGATCAACCGCTGCATTGACGAAAAAAAGGCCAAGGTGACCTTTGAAAAGCCGGAACGCCTTGACCTTCTGATGAAGCAAAACTTCATTCTGTGACGATTTGGATAAACGCGGGGTTTATCCGGTAGTCTTTTCCCTTGTACTGAACGTGGATGTAATCATACTTGAAGCATTCTGCATATCTGGAATTCTCCTGATATCTCAGATGCTCTTCAAAGTAAATGGCCGGATCTTGACAGTCCGCAACTGTTCCGTTTTCGGTTATATCCACCCATTCGCCAAGGAGGCAAGCATAAACACGCACGTTATTCACCACCTTTCGCTGAAATTGTATCACTGGAACGGTGGGAAAACAAGGATTCATTGAGGAGGTGAGGACATGGATTCTATGGAGCTTCACAGGGCGCTGCGGGCGCACTGCCAAGAAGAAAAGGCGGACTGCACGAAGTGCTGCCTGCGCCTTTTCTGCTACACGCCGCCATGTGAAATGACGGACGGCATGATGGAGGACGTTATTTCGTTTGCTGCCAGTCGGCATAGCCACACGGAAAGTCAAACTCATTTATGCCATTGCAGTGACGGTCGGTCGATGCCGTGCCCATGTGAACTGGACATGAGCACCGCACTAGGGTACGAACACCGTCGATGACCTCGTAATCTTCGAGGATCTGAACATTCCGCTTGATTTTATGGCAGTGATAGAGACGCATTTCGTATTCCATCACGCGCTTCGGATTCGGTTTCTGCATTTGCTTTGCCTCCCTTCGAGCCGATTCTATCATATCCGAGCGGGAAAACAAGGGCATTCATTCGCACGGGGAGGTGGTGAAGATGAGGCCCACAAGAGCCGGATACATCATGTTATCCATAGCGACGCTGCTGAATTCGATCACGTTGGCGATTCTGGTGTGGTCGGAACTTCTGGCATGATGCCGCAGAAATAAGCGAAGGAGGTACAGCGTGGAAAACATCGTGAGCATCCTGTCCGGGCTGGGTGTTGAAATCCCGCAGGAGCTGGTTCCCGCTTTGCATAAGGAAATCGCGGAGAACTACAAAACAGTCGCGGAGTTCCAGAAGCTCCGCAAGCAGCTCGACCGGTTGAAAAGCGGGCTGCCAGACACGGCCGCAAGCTATTCCAAGCTGATGGTCGCAAGCAATGGGAGGCAGAGTGCGGTACTGCTCGACGGCGTTATGATCGGCGTCGGCGTTGACGGCATCCGCCTCGACGTAGAGGCCGGCGCGTCGAAGCTGAGCATTACCGGCATTGATGTGGAGCGATTCCACGCCGGAAATGAAGAGGACTTCGAGCGCTTTTGCGCCGGACTGTCACGGGATGAATTGGGCGGAGAATGACGCCGGTTCATCTGATTTCAAAAAGGAGAGAGGTACATATGCCGCGAGAAAAAGAAACCTTCCGGCTTGAGCTGGAGGAAATCTTGAAGTTCACCGGCGGACGCCGGGTGATGACGGTGACAGACGTCAGCAATTATACAGGGCAGAGCCGACGGGTGTGCCGCGAGCGGTACAACGTCAGCGGGAAAGAGGGCATCAGCGCCGTGGCGCTCGCCCAGATGTTGGCCAGATAGGTCAAGAGAAAGGAGAAACCAATGAAAGCAACAGGAATCATCAGAAGGGTCGATGACCTCGGCCGCATCGTGCTGCCGAAGGAGCTGCGCCAGACGATGGGCATCCGGACGGGAGATCCCATGGAGATCTACATAGACGCGGACAACATCATCCTGCGCAAGTATGCGCCGGGCTGTGCGTTTTGCGGGAGTGTGGACGGAGTCCGGCATATCCACGATGTGCCGATGTGCGCTATCTGCGCGAACAACATGCAGATGCTGTACCGCACGGCAGCGGGGAGGGACAGCGAATGAAGGTATTCGGAGATCCGCGCGCCAAGGCGAAGGTGCGCCGCTACATCATGTGGGGCATCGAGGACGGCATCGTCTGCGCATCCTTCATGGCCGGTATCGCGCTTGCCGGGTGGGTGTTCCACCTTATCTTCTCAGTCCTCGGCGTCGCATGAGACGTCCTGAGGTCGTATATATGTCACCGGCAGAGCTGGCCATGCGACGCCGGAATGACCGCTGGGCAGCGCATGGCCGCGCGCGGGTGGCGCTCCCGGGCCGTGTGGCCGTGATCGTACCGTGCGCATCGCCGTTCGCGGCGATCCAGTGCGCGGCGGAGCTGTGGGGCGTCCCATGGCAGGAAGTCGTCCACGGGGCGCGCGTCATGTGGGCGCCGCCGGAGACATAAAAAGACACCGCCTGCGAAGATCGTCAAACCCGCAGGCGGTGAAAACCCAATAGCGCACAGGGCGCGCTACACTATATATTATAGCATACAGTTGCCCGCCCTGCAAGCCGAAAAACGCTGACGCCGCAAGGCGTTTTCAGCTTCGGTAAGACCAATTACTAACTCGACCGGAGACAGACAGGGAGGCAATCATGCCGTATGTACATCGCACCGTCGTGTGCGGGGAAACGGTCGAGCACCGCAAGATGTATTCATCCCGTGTGCACAGCAAGGAAGTTAAGCCGCGCAAGCGATCATCCGAGAAGGAGACCTCCAAGTGTCAGGAGCGCATCAACGAGCGCGTGGCCGAGGAGCACCTGCGCTGGCTCATCAACTGTAACTACCATTACGGTGACTTCCACCTGGTGCTGCACTACTGGTGCAAGCATGTCACGCTGGAACAGGCCGAGCGGGACAGGGCGGCGTTCCTCCGCGAGCTGCGCAAGGCGTACGCCAAAGCGGGCAAGCGCCTGAAATACATCGCCGTGCTCGAAACCAAGCACATGACGAACGTGCATCATCACATCCTCCTGCCGCGCTTCGACGCGCAGATCATCGCCGCAGCCTGGACAAAGGTGACCAATGGCGCGGGGTCTATCAGCTTCCAGATGCTCGATGACCGCAAGAACCACGCAAAGCTTGCGTCCTACCTCATCAAGGAATCGCGATCCACCATGCGCCGCTGCCGCGAGCAGGGCATCCGCCGCCGGCGGTATACCTGCAGTGCCGGCATGGCAAAGCCGGAGATCCGCTATCAGGTGACCAAGGCCGAGACGTGGCGAAAAGAGCCGAAGGCCAGACGGGGTATGCATCTCTATCGCTTTGACGATGGATCGGAGTATAAGAGCGGCTGGCACGAACTGAGCGGCTGGCCGTGGCAGGAGTATTACGAGATCAAAGACACTGCATAGAAAGGAGCATCCACAATGGGTATCAGCATGGACAGCCTGCCGCCGCGCTATCAGAAACAGGCGGCGCGCAAGCTGGATCCCGCAGCGTATGAAAAGGCGCTGCAGTTTTTCCACGCAGAGGAGGACAAAAATCCCGCGCGCCAGGCGCAGGGGAGCATCAGTCACGCGCTCGGCGAGAGCTTCGAGGCACAGATCCTCACCGCGTGCGAATATTACCGGTCGGTCTGTCACGCGGAGATCGACAAAACGCCGGAGCCGATCAAGGTCATTTCCGGCCGGCATCAGAATCCGAGCGGCTGCTGGTCGTTCGAGGCGGTTTTCACCAAGCAGGCGCAGCCGGATTTCCAGGGTACGATCGACGGCGGCCGCAGCGTCGTGTTCGAGGCCAAGGCCACGGACAAAGACCGCATCCTGCAGAGTGCGGTCACGGAAGAGCAGGCGCGTGCACTGAAATCGCACGCCAATATGGGCGCACTGGCGTTTGTACTGGTGTGCCTGCGCGGCCGCGCGGTCTATCGCGTGCCGTGGGAAGTGTGGTGGCGGATGCGGCAGCATTTCGGCCATAAGTACATGACGGCCGAGGAGCTGGAGCCGTTCCGGGTGCAGATGCGCCGGGGCGTGATCCTGTTTCTCGGCGATCCAGGGTGAAGGTGGGCACATGGCAATCAAAAACTACACGACGAAAGTGGACGCATATACGTCCATCGGAGAAATCCAAGGCGCGCTTGCACGCCACGGCGCGACTAAGATCATGATTGACTACGATAATGGCAAGCCACAGGCGATCGCGTTTGGGATCGACACACCGGCAGGGCCGCGCGGCTTCCGCCTGCCGGCGGCCGTAGATGGGACGCTGCGGGTGTTCGCGGCGCAGAAGATCAAGGCCGACCGCGAGCAGGCGGAAATGACTGCGTGGCGGAACGTGCGCGACTGGGTGCTGGCGCAAATTGCGCTGATCGAATCCTGTGATGTGCCGATACAGCAGATCTTCTTGCCGTATATGGCAGATGATCGCGGACGGACGGTGTACGAGCTGTATGCCGCCGGGCAGCTCGCACTCGGCGCGGGGGAGGCGACATGATGCTGCGCACACAGGAGACGCTTGACGGCGAGATCATCGTTGACAGCTTTGCCGGTGGCGGCGGCGCGTCCACGGGAATCGAGCTGGCGCTGGGGCGCATCGTCAATGTGGCAATCAATCACGACCCGGCAGCGATCCGGATGCACGAGGCGAACCATCCGTACACGGAGCATTACCAGGCATCTGTCTGGGATGTGGATCCGGAGACGGTCTGCCGAGGTCGGCCGGTGGCGCTGGCATGGTTCTCGCCGGACTGTAAGCATTTTTCAAAGGCAAAGGGCGCGGCGCTTGTTGACCGCAGGATCCGGGGCCTCGCGTGGATCGCCCTGCGCTGGGCGGCGAAGGTGCGCCCGCGCGTCATCATCCTTGAAAACGTCGAAGAGTTCCAGACATGGGGACCGGTGCGTAAGGGGAAGCCGGTAAAGAAACTGGCCGGTACGACGTTCCAGAAGTTTGTCGGGCAGCTTCGGGCACTGGGATATAGCGTGGAATGGCGCGAGCTGATGGCAGCCGACTACGGTGCGCCGACTACCAGACGTCGGCTGGTGCTGATTGCCCGCTGCGACGGACGTGCGATCGTCTGGCCGGAGCGCACACACGCCCCGCGAGACAGTGCGGAAGTGCATAGCGGAAAACTGCTGCCATGGCGCAGCGCCGCGGAGATCATCGAATGGTCGCTGCCGTGCCCTTCGATTTTTTCGACGAAGGATGAAATCCACGAGCGGTACGGCATTTACGCCGTCCGGCCGCTGGCGGACAACACTATGCGCCGCATTATTCGCGGCGTGGACAAGTTCACGATCAAATCCGGGGCACCGTTCATCGTTGATTGTAACCATTCCGGAGGTGGGCACGTCACGGATAGCCAAGAGCCGTGTAAAACGATTACAGCAAAGCACACCGGAGGCATTTGCCGGCCGATTCTCGCTCCGCTGACGATGACAAATACCAGCAACAGTGTCGGGGCGCCGGTCTCCGAACCAATGAACACAGTCCGTACAGGCGGAGGCGGCGGGCAGATGCTGCTATCGCCGTCACTGATCCAGTACCACACGGAGAAAACAGAAAGCGCCCGAGCGGCTGGACTGGATAAGCCCGTCTGCACGGTGGACGCCTCGAACCGTTACGGCCTTACCTGCGCGAATCTGGTGGAGTATTACAGTGCCGGCCGACCGTTGGACGCGCAAGAGCCGATGCATACGGTCACGAGCCACGACCGGGAAGCTGTGGTTGCTGCACATGTAGTCAAGTATTACAGCGGGGTGGACGGTGAGAAAGCGGGAGAGCCGCTGCCGACAGTGACGGCCATCGACCACAATGCGGTATGCGCTGCCCACGTGGTCAAGTACAAGCGGGACGAAGTCGGCACACGGCCGTCGGGGCCGCTACCGACACAGACAGCGGGCGGCGTGTTTGGCTGCTGCAAGGCAGTGCTTTGTAAAATCGGCACATCCGAGCGGCTGCACCATTGGCCGCAGATCCGCGACTTGCTGAACCGGTACTGCGGCTATGCGCTGGGCGAGGACGATCTGCTGCTCCTGTCAATCGGCGGGGTGCTGTACTATATCGCGGATATCGGCTTGCGGATGCTGTCGCCTCGGGAGCTGTACAACGCCATGGGCTTTCCGCCGGATTACATCATCGACCATGATGCGGCCGGAAAGCCATACCCGAAGACACAGCAAGTAGCCAGATGCGGCAATGCCGTTTGCCCGCCGATGGCTGCGGCCGTTGTGGCAGCGAACCTCCCGGAGTATGCAGTGCCCGGGAAAATTGAGACAATGGCCGCACTCGCTGATGCGGTGGCTATGTAAAAAACAAAGGAGGACAACCATGAATCGAGAAACCCAAAGAGCGAGCATCCTGCAGATGGCGCAGGGTGCATTCCAGGAGCGCGTGGACTATGAGATGCAGCGCTGTGTTGACAACATCCTTGACGTCAACACCAAAGCAACCGCAAAGCGCAAGATCACGCTGACGATCGAGCTGACACCGGACGATGACCGCCGGCAGATCCGCGTGAATGTTGTTGCCAAGGCCACGCTCGCGGCGACCAATCCGGTCGCAACGTCGCTTTGCGTTACCACTGATGGCAACGGGGAAATGGTCGTTGCCGAAATGGTGCCGCAGCTCCCCGGCCAGATGCGCATGGACAGGCATGAACAGGAAGCACCGAAAATTCTGAATCTGCTGCAGGCCAGCCAGCAGGCAGCCGAATAACGAAGGAGGATATGACAATGTTCGCAGAAATGATCGACAAAATCGTGAGCCTGAAAGAAACCAAAATCTTCGAAATTGATGGGCAGACCTATTCCGACGCCAATCTTACGCGGATCCCGCCGCATGTGGATCGTCCCGATTCCGTCAGCGTCAGCGGTCTGGATGCTGTCTGCAAGCTGGTGCGCACCGAGATCGCAAAGGTTGGGACGACCATCATGGTACATGTCCGGGATTATAACAAGGTCGAAGTAATGACGACGTATCTGCCGGACTTCTCCCGCAATGTCCTGTATCGTGCGCAGGCGGACGCGCCGGGCATGCGCACTGGCTGGCGTGACCGAGAAACTGCGCTGATCGAGCTGCGCAGTTTGTTCATCCCGAACGGAGGCACGGAGTATCTGCTGGATCTGCTCAGCCGTATGTCCGATGAGAACACAGTGTCTACCAACGATAATGGTGTCACGCAGGCCGTGACGGCGCGGCAGGGCGTTGCGCTCAACGCAGTCGTTAATGTGCGCCCGCGGATCAAACTGCAGCCGTTCCGCACGTTCCTTGAGGTCGCGCAGCCGGAAAGCGAATTCCTCCTGCGCGTGGACAGCGAGAAAGGCATCGCCTTTTTCGAGGCGGATGGAGGCATCTGGCGTCTGGAAGCGAAACGCAACATCGCTGAGTATTTCGAGCGCGGCCTGAAAGACCTGATTGAACAGGGCAAGGTCGTCATCATGCAGTGATTCGATAGCACACTGGGCGGGGGAACTCGCCCGGTGCTCTGAAAGGAGGGCAACCATGAAGATCTATATATCAGGGAAAATCGCCGGCGATCCGGACTATAAGGGGAAATTTGCCCGAGCGGCTGCACAGCTTGAGCGGCTGGGCGCGACGGTCATCAATCCGGCCACAGCGCCGGAGGGGCTGGACAAGCTGGACTATATGCGCATCTGCTTCGCTGAGATGGAGGCGGTGGACTACGTCGTGTTCCTTCCGGACTGGTCGTCTTCGGATGGCGCGAAGCTGGAACGCGCGTGGTGTGACTATGTCGGCGTGCCGACGGCGAATTGGGACGCTTTTCGGGTAGACATGCTTGTGCGGAAGTCGCACGGCTGCACATTCCGCGAGCTGCTGGCGCTGGAGCATCCGAACGCGGTGGACGAAACCTGTATTGGCGGGTGTTTTGGATGCCCGAATACCTACGGTTACGAGCCGAAGAACAAACCGTGCCCGCATGAACATGTTCATCAGCGAGAGGTAAAAGAAGTACTGTGCGCGGCCTGTTGGGATCGTATCGTCCCGGGAAGTGAGGCGCTGCACAATGAGTAAGGCCGTACTTATCAGCATCCGCCCCAAATGGTGCGAGCTGATCGCCAATGGCACAAAGACCGTTGAGGTGCGCAAGAGCCGCCCAAAGCTGCACACACCGTTTAAGTGCTATATCTACTGTACGCAACCGAGATACCCGCACGAGGACTATATCGAGACGGATTATCCAAAGCCGCAATTTTACGGTGGCGGTAAGGTCATCGGCGAGTTTGTGTGCGACAGCATTGATACCTACGATGATGATACGATTTTTTCGTTTCGCCACGAGGATTACGCGAGGTGGAACGACTTCGATCTTGATCGTGCGTGTATCCACCCGGAGGATCTACAGGATTACTCCGGCGGGAAATGGCTGTATGGCTGGCATATCTCTGGCCTGAAAATCTACGATGAGCCTCGCGCACTGAGCACGCTTTGTCGTCCGTATGAGTGCGGTGATTGCGATGCGAAATGGGCAACTGACTGCAACGCTTGCCATGACAAGGGCAAAATCAAGCGCCCGCCGCAGAGCTGGTGCTATGTGGAGGTGACTTAATTGGACTGGAAGCGGGAGGCGGCTGATGAGCTGCGCAACTACATGAACCGAAAGGCGGCAATTGAAAACATCAGAGATCAGATCGCTGACCTGGCGACGGAGATCACGAGCATCCGCAGTGCCTCGGCGGACGGCAGCCCGGTCGCCGGTGGCTCAAACGGCAGGGACGATGCGCTCGTCAACAACATCCTGAAACGTGAGCGGCTCTCGGAGGCGCAGCGCTTGACCGAGAACCGGGTGCGCCGCGTGGATCGTGCCTTGAATCAGCTCTCTGAGCGGGACAGGTGTGTGCTGCAGCGCTTTTACATCGCACCGTGCATCGGCGGCGTCGAGCGGCTGTGCCGGGAATTGGCCATCGAGAAAACAACTGCTTACCGCTGGAAGGATTGCGCACTGCGGAATTTTACAATCACAATGTACGGCCTCACAGAGACGTGAGCGTAACGTGGGAAAAAATCGGGAACATTTTCACGGGAATCTGTGTTAAAGTGATATCGCGGGATTGCGAGAGAGACCGGTCCCGCAAGTCACTTTGTGATATACCTCTCTTCCTTTGATCCTTTTTGCAGAATGTACGCATGGCTTTTTCTCTTGTCTCTGTCAACTCCGGTTTTCTCATGTCTCTCAACAAAGCAAAGCACCGGCCCGGTTTCGGGTTCGGTGCTTTGTGCATTCTGGTGCGGTTATGAATCTGAAACAACTTACCTACAAACTGCAGGCGGCGCTGAACCAGCGCGGCGAGCATTACAAAGTCAATCAGTTACAGCACTACTCCGAGCGGCTTGGCCGGATGGTAACAAAATACGTGCTGGAAAAGGCAGAAACCGATGAAACCGGGAAGCATATCAGCACGCGCGTACTGGAGACTTACAGCATGGCGGATGTCGTAAAAACGCTGGCGAAAATCTATAGCGGGTGATCCCATGAATCTCACGCCAAAGCAGCGCGCTTTTGCGGATTTTTACATCGAACTGGGCAACGCGACCGAGGCGGCGCGCAGAGCGGGGTACTCGGCGAAAACCGCCAAATCCATCGGAGCGGAAAACCTGACAAAACCTGACATTAAAATCTATATAGCGCGGCGGCAGGAAAAAATCGAATCCGAGCGCACGGCATCCCTGAAAGAGATCCAGGAGCTGCGCACGGCGATCATGCGTGGGCAGGAAAAAGACCAGTTCGGCATCGAAACCTCCATCGCTGACCGTCTACGCGCAGCCGGCGACCTTGAGAAGTCGCTGCGCATCAAGGAAGAGCAGGAAACAAGGGCGGCAGCGCGCGCATCCGCACATTATGAGCTGCCGGCGCGCGTACTAGGCCGGGCGTTTGTGGACATCAACCGGCGCATTCAGCCGAACATGACGTATGTCTTTGAAGGCGGCCGCGGCGGCCTGAAATCGTCGTATATATCCCTGAAAATCGTCGAGCTGCTGAAAAACAACCCGACGATGCATGCCTGTATCATCCGCAAGATGGGCAACACCCTGAAAGACAGCGTGTATGCCCAGATGAAATGGGCGATCAATGAACTGGGGCTGTATGACGAATTCAACTGCAAGCTGTCGCCGCTGGAAATCGTGCTGAAAGAAACCGGCCAGACGATCTATTTTCGCGGCTGTGACGACCCGTTGAAGCTGAAATCCATCAAGCCGCCGTTTGGGTATATCGGCATACTGTGGAAGGAAGAAAAAGACCAGCTTTGCGGGCCGGAAGAAGAACGTTCTATCAACCAATCTGTGCTGCGTGGCGGCGCGGATTCTTACGACTTTTCGTCCTATAACCCGCCAAAAAGCAAATCCAGCTGGGTCAACAAGGAGCGGCTTGTCCCGAATCCGGGGCGCGTTTTCCATCATTCCAGCTACACGGAAGCGCCGCCGGAATGGCTGGGCGCGAAGTTTATCGCCGATGCGGAACACCTGAAAGAGGTCAACCCAGCGGCGTATGAGCACGAATATGAAGGCGTGGCCAACGGTGACGGCGGCAGCGTCTTTGACTATCTGGAGCTGCGGGAGATCACAGATGAAGAGATTTCGCATTTTGACCGCATCTTCCAGGGAGAAGACTGGGGCTGGTATCCCGATCCGTACTGCTTCATCCGCTGCTACTACGACAGCGACCGCGAGGCGGTGTATATCTACGCGGAGCACTATGCCAACAAGGAGTCGAACGAACAGACGGCGCGTTGGATCATCGAACACGGCTATGACGATTACACAATCACGGCCGATTCGGCCGAACCGAAAAGCGTCAACGATCACCGCGAAATGGGTCTGCCGGTCACCGGCGCAGTCAAAGGCCCGGGGTCGATCGAACACGGCATGAAGTGGCTGCAGCGTCGGCGCATCATCATCGACCCGGTGCGCTGCCCGAATGCAGCGAAAGAATTTTCAGAATACGAATACGAGCGGGACAGGGACGGCAACGTCGTCACCGGATACCCGGACGTGAATAACCATAGCATCGATGCCACGCGGTACGCACTGGAACCGCTGACGATGCGCAGGGGGGCAAGTGCATGACTGTAAATATTTTGGGGACGGAATATGAAATCATTGAAGCCACGGCGGCCGAAGATGCAATGCTTGAAAAATGCGATGGTTACTGCGACAAAACGGTAAAGACCATTGTTATTTCAAAAAAGGCCAAAGACTGCGACCTGAAAGACTTTAGCGTCTATCAGAAAAAAGTTATGCGTCATGAGATCATTCATGCATTTCTGTTTGAAAGCGGGCTGTCCGAAAACTTTACGCATCCGGAATACGGCCATGACGAAACATACGTGGACTGGATTGCTTCGCAGTTTCCGAAAATGTGCGAAGTGTTCAAGGAGGTTGGCTGCCTGTGAAAATCAATATCCCGCTGGACAGCGTGAAAAAACAGATCCGCGAAGAATTCCGCATTGCGCCGCTGGTAACGCCGGAAATGCGCGAAGCGGAAGACCTGTGGATGCAGATCTGGATGGGCACCCCGCCGTGGGCAAACGATCAGGATCGCACCATCAATTTTGCAAAGGCCGTGACCGGCGAAGCCGCGCGCCTTGCGACGATGGGCGTCAGCGTCGAACTGTCCGGATCGACCCGCGCGGACTGGCTGCAGGAGCGGCTGAACGAAGAACTGATTCCGTTCCTGCGTGACATGGTGGACGTGGGCTGCGCTGCTGGCATGTTCTTGCTGAAACCGACGCCGGACAGCATCGGTCTGTACACGCCGCCGGAATTTACGATCACGGCTGTGGATAACCGCAAGCGTGTGACCGGCGTGGTGCTGTACGACACGAAGGCAACGCCGGATTATTACTATGTCAAGGCCGAATATCACCGCTACGACGGGATGCATTATGTGGTTTCCAACCGCGCGTTCCGGCTGGCGAAGGGCAAAACATCGGCATCACGTGTGAATCTGGATGAAGTGCCGGATTGGGTGGGCATCCTGCCGGACGCCGTGCTGGATGATACCGCGCCACTGTTTGCCGTGTGCACTATGCCAGACGCCAACAACATCGACGGCGGCGCGTGCGGCATGTCCATTTACGCCAACGCACTGCCGGAACTGCGTGGGCTGGACGTCGCATGGTCGGCTATGGTGGACGAAATTCAGGATTCCCGGTCGATTGCCCTTGTGGATGACCGTCTGCTGCGCGAGCCCGGCCGGAAAAATGTTTCCGTGCGGCTGCCGCGCTATGTGCAAAACGTTGCCGGCTCGGCGGCCGAAAGCTTCTATAAGGAAATCGACCGCAAGCTGAAAACCGGCGAACGCCAGACCGGCATCAATATGCTGCTGCAAAGCCTGTCGACCAAATGCGGCTTTTCGGAAGGCTATTTTAGCTATAACGAAAAGCAGGGCCTTGCCACCGCAACGCAGGTGGAAGCTGATGACCGCCGCACCATCCAGCGCATCAAGGACATCCGCGACCGCATCCAGGCAGCTGTGGATGATCTGATTCAGGCGCTGAACGACTACGCTGATATCTACGATCTGGCACCGTATGGCACGTATACTGTGGCGTACAATTTCGGCGACATCACGTACAGTTATGAAGAAGACCGGCAGAACACAAAAAGCCTTTGCCAGCTCGGCGTTTTGCCGTGGTGGATGTATCTGGTGCGCTTTGAAGGATTCAGCGAAGACGATGCGAAAGCGGCCTATGCCGAAGCGAACACGGCGAAACCGGGGCTGTTCCCTGATACCGAATGATCACCCCGGAACAGTTTCAAGAAATTGGTGAAACCCTGCTGCCGCTGCTGGACGACCTGACGGAATGGATCGCCCGCGATATGATTGAACGCTTCATGATCCGCTTCGGCCGCGGCGAAGAAAAGCTACTGACCGGCACGGATGAATGGCAGGCGTGGGTGCTGAAACAGGCCGGCGGGAATCTGGATGAAATCCAGAAGGCATTGGCCAAAAGCACCGGCAAATCGCAGCAGGAAATCGCAAAGATCTTCAAGGATAGCGGCATTCAGGCAGCAAAGGCGGACGCTGAAGCCGCCGCCGTGACGTTTTCCAGTCTGTCGCCCCGCATGATGGCGATCATCACGGACGCCTACGAGCGCACGGTCGGCGAAATATCCAACATCACGCGCACGACGGCCGGCGCGACCAATCAGGCGTTTATCAGCATCTGCGACGATGCATACTGGAAAGTACGCACCGGCGCGCAGTCCTACACCGCCGCCATGCTAGAAGGCGTGAAGGCGCTGGGGCAGGTGCAGCCGATCGTGCGTTATCCGTCCGGTCACAAGGACACGCTGGAAGTGGCGGTGCTGCGCTGCATCCGCACGGGCGTAGCGCAGTCATCCGGTAACATGACGATCCAGCAGTGCAAAGACATGGGCTGGAATCATGTGCTGGTGTCGCAGCATCTGGGCGCGCGTGTATCCGATACTGACCCGATCGCCGATCATGCCGGCTGGCAGGGCAAGGTGTACTGCATCGCTGGCAAGGACACGCAGTTCGATAACCTGCTGGATGCGACCGGCTACCCGGAAAATCCGCTGGGCCTGTGCGGCTATAACTGCCGCCATTCCTTCACACCGTTCCTGCCTGGCGTTAGCCGGAACAATAACAAGCCGATCGATACCGAAGCCAACCGACGCGCGTATGAGCTGTCGCAGACGCAGCGCGCGATGGAACGCCGTATCCGTGCACAGAAGCGCAAGTGTGCGGCGCTGCATACGGCCGTGAAAAGCTGCGAAGATACGGCAGGCAAGGCAAAATTGCAGGAGAAATATGCGCAGTCCGCCAAGCGCCTGCAGGATCAGAACGCGGCCTACACGAAGTTCTGCGCCGACAACGACCTGAAACCATACCACGAGCGGCTTGCCGTTGCCGGTTGGGATCACTCGGCGGCATCAACTGCGTCCGCTGCTGCACGCCAAAGTTGGACATCGGCGGAAGCAGTTGATGCCCGACAAGTTCAGACGCAGCAAGCGCCGCCTGTGCAAGCGCCGCCTGTGCAAGCACCGCCTGTGCAAGCACCGCCTGTGCAAGCGCCGCCTGTGCAAGCACCGCCTGTGCAAGCACCGCCTGTGATTGCAAAGCTGGATGTACAGCGTTATTCCTGCGTCGCGGAGCATATTCGTTCCAGCGATGTTATATTGACCGAGAAGCAAAAAGAACATATCATAGAACGGCGCGGGAAAGAGTTTTACGATAAATACAGCCCTTATTTCAAAGAAATAATCGAAAATCCAGACTACATTTTCAAAGACAAAAAGTTTGAAAATACCGCCATTGCGAGTAAAACCATATCGCTTAATTCAAAAAATATCAGCGTTGTGGTACGCATTGCCGTAGAAGGAGACGAGCCGTGGCGGAAAAGTTCCGTTATTACTGTCATGTGCGAAAATGAAAAACGCTATAGGCAGCGCGTCCGGAACAATATTATTCTTTACAAAAGGGAATAATCTGGCTATAATACAATTATCATAAAGACAGGCGCTTGAGGTGGTAAATTTCGTAGCGACCACACGCCTTAATGGTAAAAAAGAGACGCAGGAGGATGCTACGCCTGCCAAGCGCCTGTCTTTGTGTAAACGCTAAAGCAGAAAATTATTTTATATAATAATCATGAAAACCATCTTACCAATCGGCAAGGTGGTTTTCTTATACCCAAAATCAAATCAGGATACGCAGGGGCGGACGGAAAACCGGCTGCCCCTTTGCCATATCACGACCCCGCCGGTGGTTCATCCGGCTCAATCCGTACAGTCGACGGGCTGTTAAAAATCACGTTCAGGAGGATTACGCATGAAGAACATCGAGACCATTCTTTCCGACTTCGGCATTACGATCCCGGAAGGAAAAGCGGCGGATCTGCGCAAGGCCGTCGCCGAGAACTACAAGACCGTGGCGGAATTCACCAAGCTGCAGGAACGCCACGATGCGCTGGACACATCGCTGAAAGACGTGCAGGGCAAGCTTGCCGCCTTTGACGGCGTGGATGTCGCAGCGCTGAAGGGTCAGATCACGACACTGACCAATGACCTGCAGACCGAGCGGGACAACCGCAAGAAGGACGCTGCCGCCGTGAAGCTGCGCAGTACGGTGGACACGTTCCTGTCGGGAAAGCATTTCGTCAACGACATCACGCGCGAAAGCATCACGGACAAGCTGGTGACAGCACTGGGGTCTGACGATGCGCGCGGCAAGTCGATCGACGACCTGTTTACCGGCCTTGTCACCGATCGGGACGGCAAGGAGATCCCCGGCATCCTTGTGGCCGATCCCGCCAGCAAGGCGCGCTTTTCTTCCGATCACAGCGGTATGGTGCCGCCGGCGGGGGGCGCAAAAGAATACGTAGCCCAGAAATACAAAAACAATCCGTTTTTCAGGGGCTAAGACTACGAAAGGAAATGATGATCTATGCCTATCCAGTACGGTTCCCTTTACGTGGATGAGCAGTACAAGGCAACTGTTCTTCCCAACCTGTTTTATAAGACCTGGCTTGTGCCCGGCGTGACCTATCAGGATGTGATGGTCGATGGCGCCGGCGGCTGTTACTGGCACAAGCTGACCTCCACCGCAGCATCTGTCGGCACGCCCGGCCGTGATTTCACGGACACCGCCGCCGCTGATACGCTGGTGCAGGCCGTTTTCAACAACAACATTCATGCGTCGAAGAAGATCTACGGCGTGCAGGCCGCTGCTGTGGCGTTCCCGATTGCCGAGGAGCATCTGGCCCTTGCCACCCGTGAAGTCGCGGAGGCAAAGAACCAGTGCGCGCTTGCCTGCCTGATCTCCGAGGGTACTGCATCCACCAACACCACAAAGACCACCGCGGCCAACTTCAAGGCGCAGGTACTGGCCGAACGCAAAGCCATGGTCAAGGCGAAAGCCAATCCCACCATCGTGCTTTGCAGCCCGGACTTCTTTGCCACGATGCTGGAGTTCGCCGGTGAGAAGTACATCCCGACGTCCAACGAAATGCTGCTTGCCGCCGCTGCCGGCGGGCAGGTCGGCAGCTTCATGGGCTTCACCTGGATCGAAGTCAACGGCTTCGCGTCGTCTGCTGATCTTGCCTACTATCCGCACGGCGGTACGAAGGCCAGCGTTACGGCGGCGAACCTTGCGAAGGTGGAATTCATCATGTACGACCCGAACGCTTTCGGCGTCGGCGATAACTTCAGCATCGTCCGCATGGTCGATTCTGAGCTGTTTGCCGGTACGAAAGCGCAGGTCGAGGAAAACGCCGCTCTGCGTGTTCTGGACGCTGCGCAGGTGCACGTGAAGTCCTACGCAAGCGCGTGATCGGCAGGTGAATCACGGTGTACGCGGATTTTGACACATACGTAAAACGGTACGGGGACGATCTGTCCCCTTTCCGCGACGAAGTGACCGCTGCCCGCTACCTGCGTGCGGCGTCGTGGGAGATCGACCGCTTTACGTTCGACCGCTTCGGCGGCACGCTGCCGGAATCCACGATCGACGCCGAAAAGCTGCAGGACTGCGCGTGCGAACTGGCCGAATGCCTTTACCGCATTGACCAGGCGCGTGACAGCGCGGCTGAAACTGCAGACGTCGGCGGCGTAAAAATCGCCGGCCCTGTGGCGTCGGTGTCGTCCGGCAGCGAATCGATCACATATAAAGCGGCCGACAGCTGCTACACGACCGCTGCGAAGACCATAGCAGCGCGAGACGAGCTGGTGTTTGACTTGCTCCGGCGTTGGCTTTCCGGCGTGGCCGTGGATGGCGTCCTTGTGCTGTACGCGGGGGTGACGTGCTGATGCTGTTGCATAGCGATACGATCACGCTTTTTTCGCGCGTGCGCGGCGCGCGCGGTCAGGCCGATACGTGGGTGCGGCACGTGCTGGCCGGCGTCAAGATGGAAGCAAAAACCGCTATGACGCCAGGTACGACCGGCGACGTGCCTGGGCACTATGTGCTGCTGCTTGTACCGAAAGCGTCCATTGACGCGCTGACCTATGCGACGCCGGAAGTGTACCAGGCGGCGGATGACCGCAGCGGCATGATTGCGTTTCAGCCAGGCGATTATTTCTGCCGCGGCGAGCACGACTGGGCGGAATACGATGTGCTGTGCAAAGTCACGGAGTGCCACCGCATCACATCCTGCGCATGGTTCCAGCTGATTGCGCACTTCGAGGTGACAGCGTCATGAGCGGCATCAAGCACTATAAGGACGTCAGCTATGTCAATGGGCACGTCCGGGTAAATCTCCGGTTCGCCAAATACGGCCCGCGATTCGCCAAAGCGCAGGAATGGCTGGGGCAGCAGGTGCTTGCGGACAGCAAACTGTATATGCCGTATCGCAGTGGGAACTTGCAGCAGCGGTCGTATGTCGCCGAAGGCGGCCGGCAGGTCGTGTTCCCCGGCCCGTATGCGCGGTATCTGTATATGGGCAAGGTCATGGTGGATTCAAAAACCGGAAAAGGCCCAGCGAACATTCCGAATGTCGGCCCGCGTTTTAGAAAAGGCGCGACACTTGTTGCGACCGACCGCGATCTGCGGTTTGCGGCCGGCGTGCCGCACTGGGCGGAAGTGGCCCAAAACGAACACGGAAAAGAATGGGCGGACGGATGCAAACGGATCATCCTGGGGGAATCAAATGGTTGACACAAAAGATTTTTCAACGATCCTGAGCGGCTTGCTGAATGATTTCCCGGCCATTGGCGCGCGGGAAATCCGGTTCGGCGAGCTGGGCGACAAGTTCGGCGTCGGGATCTATCCGTCCGCTGCGGCGACGGTAATCAGCGAAACGACCGATATCATGGGCGGCGTGTACCAGAAGTGCAACTATGCGTTTCAGGTGGTATATCGCGCCGTACCGCAGTCGGAAACTGACCGCATCCACATCAAGGGATGGCTGGACAAACTGGCGCGATGGCTGGAAAAACAGCCGATCACGGCGGACGGACAGCAGCACACGCTTGCCGCGTGGCCGGACCTCGGCGATGGCCGGACGATCACTGCATTTGTACAGGTGTCGGCGGCCTATCTGACCGGGCGCTATGCCGACGGTGTGGAAGACTGGGCTGTGTCCCTGTCGATGCGGTACGACAACAATTTTGAAAGGTGATGCATTATGCCTGAAAGTACGACTTTTAACACAACCGCGGGCCAGACGATTGCCCGCAAACTGCTGATGGCCTTCCTGAATACCGGCACGTCTTCCGCGCCGGTTTGGTCGATCGTCGGCAAGCGCGTGGAAGACAGCAGTCAGGAATATGACTGGAACAAAGAAACCACGCAGGACATCCTGGGCAACACGTTTACCACCATGTCCGCGCCGACCATCACGCAGACCTTTGACCCGTGCAATCTGGACGCCGGCGAAACCGCGCTGACGAAGCTGTGGCAGCTGGCAATCAAGGATCAGGATGTCGCATCACTGGCCGAACAGGATATGATGATCGTGCACTGCTATGCCGGCACGAAGGACACGGCGATGTTTGCCGAGCGCTATAGCGGCTGCGCAATCGAAGTGAAGTCGCTGGGCGGCGACAAGACGGTGGACATGCCGTTTGACGTGACCTACGGCGGCACGCGCACGGTCGGCACGGCGGCCATTGCGGACGGCGTGGCCACGTTCACGAAGGCGACGGCATAAGGGGGTGACGGCGTGAGCAATAACATTTCATTTGAAACCGGTCTGAAAGCGTTCACCATTAACGGCGACGCAAACCGGAAGATCTATTTTGACCCGAACGACATCGGTATCATCGACCGGCTGGAAGCGGCCGCGATGGCGATCAAGGCCAAAGCCGACGAAATGGGCACGCAGGAAAGCGATACGGACGCCCGCACGACGATCCGCGAACTGGACGCTTACGCACGCGAGCAGGTGGACGCGGCGTTCCCTTCGCCCGTCTGCGATACAGTGTTCGGCAAAGCCTACTGCGTTTCGCTCACGCCGTCCGGTTCCCTGCAAATCATTTCGTTCCTGGAAGCGGTTTCGCGCCAGATTCGGCGCGAGATGGACGCTGCGACCGCTGCCGCGCAGAAACGCCAGGCAAAATACCTGGATAAATACAACGGCGGCGGCCAGCGCAGGAAGAAGCGCAGATCATGAATACCGGCCTGCCGAAGACTGTATGCATCGGCGGCCGGTGTTTTCGTATCCGAAGCGACTTTCGCGAAATTCTGGACATCTGCGCCGCACTGAATGACCCGGATCTGACAGATCAGGATCGCGCCGAAGTGGCGATCAAGATCTTTTACCCGGACTGGGATCAGATCACGGACATGGCCGCCGCGGTGAAATTCATGCTGTGGTTTTTAGACGGCGGCGTGGATCGCGGCGACCAGCGTCAGCAGCCGAAGCAGATGGACTGGGAGCAGGATTTCCCGATGATCATTGCGCCGATCAACCGCGTGGCCGGACAGGACGTGCGCGCACTGCCGTATATGCACTGGTGGACGTTCATCGGATATTATATGGAGATCGGTGACTGCACGTTTTCCACAATCCTGGACATCCGGAGGAAGCTGCGCAAGCACAAGAAGCTGGAAAAGTGGGAGCGAGAATACTACGACGAAAACCGGGAATTGATCGATTTCAAGTCGGCGCATCTGACCGACGACGAAGACGAATTTATCCGGCAGCTGATGACAGGGGGTGTGCGCGATGGCTGATGTTGTCGGCGATCTGGTATACGAAGCAGCGATTGATAGCGGCAAGTTTGACGCGGGGCTTGCGAAGCTGGAAAACAACGCGAAAAAGGCCGCGAACAACGTGGACAAGGCCGCACAGAAGGTAGCCACGCTGCGGCAGCAGCTGGAAGAACTGCAGGCTGTTGCCGAAAACGAAAAGAAAACCAGAAGCACCGGGACGGTATCGCAGGAAACCGGCGATGCAATCCAGAAAACGACGCAGCAGCTGAAAATGGCGCAGCTTAATCTGGAAAGCAGCCAGATCGCGCAGGAAAAAGCCAGTGCTGCCGTAAGCGAATATGTGGGAAAGCAGCGTCTTGCAGCTTTGACGACGCAGAATGTGTCAGAACAATTTAAGAAATTCACCAAACGAATTGCTGGCCTAGCAAAGCGCGTCTTCATTTTCACCATGATTACCAAAGCACTGCGTGCGATGCGCAAAATGCTGCTTAGCACAATCGGTGCAGACAAGCAAATGTCAACATCTTTGGCGCAGATCAGGGGGAATCTGATTTCCGCTTTTGCGCCGATCTATAACTATATTTTGCCGGCAATTCGAACGCTTCTGGCGTGGCTTGCCAAATTGACTGCCGTTGTGTCCGTGTTTATCAATTCGTTGTTTGGCAAAACGGCTTCACAAGCGGATGCATCTGCAAAGGCACTGTATAATCAGGCTTCCGCAACCGAGGCCGCAGGGGACGCGGCCGAGAAGGCAAAAAAACAGCTTTCCGGGCTAGATGAAATGAACCGCTGGGAATCGAACGATAGTTCCGGCGGCGGTGGAGGCGGTTCGTCTGGCATAGCGCCGAAATTTGATTTGTCCGATCAGGTCGACACCGGAAAAATCGGCAAGATCGCAGCCGTTGTCCGCGAGCTATCGCCGTATGTGGCGGCGGTGGCCGCTGGATTCGCTGCGTGGAAAATCGGAAAGAAGTTCCTGGGGAATTTGTCGAAGGCAAAGCAGCTGGCGCTTGCTGTCGCGGGGGCTGTCCTGATGGGCATCAACGTTGTCGATATGCTTAAAAACGGCATAAATTTCGACAATCTGACAGGGTACATCATCGGCGCTGCTGCGGCTGTCACTGGGCTGGGGCTGGCATTTGGTGTGCTTGGCGGAGCAATCACGGCAATCGTCGCGGGGCTTGTACTTCTTGGTGTGGCAATTCGCGACGTGATTAAAAACGGCTTCAACAGCAAGAACCTTACGGCGATTACCGTGGCGTTGCTAACTATTGGCGGTGCTATTGCTATCATTACAGGGGCGTGGATACCGCTGCTGATTGCCGCTATAGCTGCAGTGGTCGTGTGGATCGTCGCAAAATGGACGTCCATAAAGGAATGGATCAGTAAAACGATCAGCAGTATCGATGCAGCTTTTGAGCAGCACCTCGCCAATGTGGAAGCAGGTGCCGCGGCGGTAGTGGACTGGGTCATCGAAAAATGGACGGCCGTAAAGGACTGGTTCAGCGGCCTGTGGGAAAAGGTCTCATCCGGCGCTGTGGCTGCGTGGGATGGAATCAAAAGCGCCTTCAAGTCTGTGCCGGAGTGGTTTCAGAGCAAATTCCGAGACGCATGGCAGAAGGTCAAGGACGTGTTTTCGACCGGCGGCCGTATCTGGTCAGGCATCAAAGAAGGCATCGAAAGCACTTTCCACACGGTCGTCAACGCCATCATTCGCGGCATGAACACGATCATTGCCGTGCCGTTCAACAAGATCAATTCCATGCTGAATACGATCCGCAATGCGCACTTCCTTGGCATTTCCCCGTTCCAGAATATGTGGGGCGTGAATCCACTGCCAGTGCCGCAGATCCCGATGCTGGCGCGCGGAGCGGTCATTCCGGCGAACCGGCAGTTCTTGGCCGTGTTGGGCGACCAGCGCAACGGCAACAACCTGGAAGCGCCGGAATCCCTGATGCGCCAGATTGTGCGCGAAGAAGCCGGCGGTGCCGGCAGCCGATACGAGTTTATCGCCCGGTTGGATCGCCGCACATTGTTTGATGAAGTAATCACCGAAGCAAAATTGCGGAAAGGGCAAACGGGCAAAAACCCGCTTGTAGCGGTGTAACACATGGCACAGGAATACATTAAAATTCGAAAAAGTCCGTCGGATGACTGGCTGGTACTTCCGCAGCCGGATTCCGGCGCGCTGACGTACGACTTTGAAACAACTTACACGGAGGACAGCGGCCGCACCCAGACCGGCGCGGCCGTTGTCAGTCCGCTGTTCACTGTCGAAGCGCTTGGATATAGCAGAGCGTCGATCAGCAAAACCATGCTGTCGCAGATCCTGAAGATCATTGCAAAAGGTCAGCAGTTCCAGTTGCACTACTTTTCCGCTTACTACGGCGCGTGGTGCCAGGCGTGGTTTTACGTCGGCAAAGGGCAGCTGAATATCGGGCGCCTGAACGAAGGCAAGGAGCTGTTTACGTCCCTGGATTTTAACATGGTCAGCGTCAATCCACTGACGTGATTGGGGGTGACATGAATGCGAACAATCGAAAGTCAAATCACAAGCGTCTATCCATCGCAGACGAACTTTGTGGTTGAAGCGACTTTTACGTGGGATCACGATGTGACATTGGTGTATTATGGCAGTACAACTGTGACGCTCAAGGCGGGGGAACACCTACAAGTAGACGGGGCGTGTTTTCGTCCTGGTGGAACGAAAATCACAGCGCAGATATCATCAGGCAGTTACCCGGTCGGGCTTTCCGCGTGCAAATGCGCGACAATTGAAATGTACGATGGGGGGTGGCAAAACGTCGATAACCGGAATCTATACGAAGGAGCGACCGTGCACCTAAAGGCAGATATCAAAATCGACGGCAATGGATACTTGGTTCCAATGGGCAGCTTTAAGGTTTATGAAGTGGAAACCGTGCATGAAGTTACCACGCTTACTTGCTACGATGCCATGAGGGAAGCGGACGTGCTGTGCCCGACGGAGATGCAGGGAGAGCACAATTACATAGAGCTATGGAGGCTGGCAGCGACTCGTCTCGGCCTGACGCCCAGCGCGATTGATAATGATTTGGGGTATAACGCGCTGGCGACCGTGGACACACAGCACACCATCCGGCAGGTGATCGAAGCTATCGCGCTGGCCTGCGGTGGCAATGCCGTGGTGTCTGGGGATGCACTGTATGTGCGACCGATTACATCTACAGCAGATGTGACGTTAACACAGTGGATTAACCAACTGGAAGTGGCAAGTACGCCGGTCGAAGTCACTGGAGTGCGCGTGAAAAAGACGTTCGCCAGTGACGGGCAAGAGCACACGTATTTCTTCGGCACCGGAGGCTACGTTATCGAACTGAATGACGACAACCTGTGGTTGGGCATCGAAGGGCCAGCAGGGTCGATCACGGTCGCTGCTGAAGCAGTCGCGGAAACAGCGTACGAGCAGCTGAAAAACAAGCCGATCTATAAGTTCTCCGGAGATCTTCCGGCCGACCCGCGGCTTGATATTTTCGACAAGGTTATCGTCAAGGACATCAACGGCCGGGAATACCCGTCGATCATCACGAACTACACGTTCGTGTTTTCCGGAAAAACGTCGGTTGGGAACAGCGTCGAATCCAGCAGCAGCTACAACACATCAGATAGTGGGCCGTCCGGATCGTCGCCTTCCGGCGGCGGTGGTGGCACGATCGATGTGGACAGCGCACTATCAACGACCAGCACCAACCCTGTCCAGAATAAGGTTATCACTGCCGCGCTGGAAAGCAAAGTAGATGATGGCGAAGAAATGACAATCTTGGACGTTGTTGATCTGTGGAATGATACCTGACGGGAGGAAAAATTATGGCAACAAAATATGCAGGGCAGAACGCGCTTAACAAGCTGATCCAGCTTGTAAAATCCGCGCTGTCCGACAAGATGGACAAGGCGGGAGGAACTTTTACGGGCAATGTCTCCGGCAAGTACTTTACCGGCACGTGGCTGCAAACGACGGAGGCAACTGACCTCGGCCGCGCACCCGGTAAAATTGCCGTGCTTGACGAGTCCGGCTGGGTGTACTATCGCACGCCGGCGGAGCTCAGATCCGATATCGGCGCAAGCGGCGGCGGAGTCGATGTCAGTACGGTGCTCGACAAGGTGTATCCGGTCGGCTCCATCTACATGAGCGTAAACAGTACAAATCCAAAAACACTGTTCGGCGGTACGTGGGTACAGATCAAGGACAGATTTCTTCTCGCTGCTGGCACGACCTATAAAGCCGGTGCGACCGGCGGAGAGGCGGCGCACACGCTTACCGAAAGCGAGATGCCTAGCCACAAACACGCGGTGTACTACCCTAATGCTGGAGCTGCTGACCACTCCGCGCCCGGCAACTACCCGGATGGCCCGTCTGACAGCACGTATTATGCGATTGGCAGCTACACGTCCAGCGCTGGCGGCGACAAAGCGCACAACAACCTGCCGCCGTACTTGTCTGTGTACGTGTGGAAGCGGACGGCGTGACTTGAAGGGAGGGAAACATCGTGATACGTGGCACTACGCCGACATTTGAGTTTACGCTGCCGATGCTGACTGACGAGATCGCAGCCGGATATATCACGTTTGCGCAGGATGGCAGTGTTGTGATCGACAAGGATCTGGCGGACTGCACGTGCGCCGGTAGCACTGTGACACTACACCTGACGCAGGAGGAAACACTCAAGCTGTCGCAAAACACGAGGACAGAGCTGCAGATGCGCGTGCGCACGACGGGCGGAGAGGCGCTTGCAACGCGGGTGTATACCGTGCCTACCGAGCGCATCCTCAAGGATGGGGTGATCTGATGCTGCGGATCGATGTGGCATTTAAGCAGACCAGACAGACGCTGGAGCTGGACATGGCCGCAGGGGATCAGACGCTTGAACTGACGTTTGACAATTTTCAGCGCGTGGACGGCGCTGCGGACTACTACGACGGCGCATATGACGTGACGCCGCTGATCACGGCGCAGAGGCTGCCAACGCGCAGCAAGACGATGCGCGACGATGTGCGCATCGACATGATCCCGACGCGGGAGATCCCGAACGCCGCTGGTGGCGTAACTTTTATCGTTGGAGGCTGACTATGGCATACAGTAAAATTATTTATGGCGGCAACGTGCTGATCGACTTGACCGGCGACACCGTGGCCGCGGACAAACTGCTGGCGGGTATCACGGCGCACGGGAAAGACGGTGAGGAGATCACCGGCACTTGCGCGTATGACGCCGCCACCGGCGACGCCACTGCCGCGGAGGGCGAAATCCTGCTCGGCAAGACGGCGTATGTGAAGGGCGCGAAGAAGGCTGGCACGATGCCGAACCGCGGCGCCGTGACGGGCACGATCGCCACCAAAGCGGGCGAGTACACTGTCCCCGCGGGCTACCACAACGGCAGCGGCAAGGTGGGCATCAGCTCGACCGAGCAGGCAAAGATCATCGCGGGCAACATCAAAGCGGGCGTGACCATCCTCGGCGTGGAGGGTAGCTACTCCGGCGCGTCGATCAAGGCGCAGACCAAAAGCGCCACACCAAAGACAACCGCACAAACTGTGTCGCCGGACAGCGGCTATGACTATCTGTCGAGCGTGACGGTCGCAGCAATCCCTTATGCGGAGGCCGCGAACCCTGCGGGCGGAACGACTGTAACGATCGGGTGACGATATGGCAGTCAGCAAGATCGTATATGACGGCCGGGCGCTGATCGACCTGACAGCCGATACGGTTACGGCAGATGCGCTGCTGTCCGGCACGACCGCGCACGACAAGGCGGGCAACGCCATTACCGGCGCGCTGACGCTTGCAACCATCCATACCGGCTCGGGCGCGCCGGACGCAAGCCTCGGCGCGGACGGAGACATCTATCTGGATCTGGGGTGACACATGAATGAACTGATCTATCACACCATCACGCCGACCGCGCAGGAGGTCGGCGGGGACTATATGCTGATCCTGACGGCGGACAGCACCATCGACGAGATCGTGCAGTACATCTTGGCAAACAAGGTGATCTGGTTTTACGACGGGACACTGTATCATCAGGTGGTTGCGTTCGAGGACGTAGAAAACGCCATGATCGTGTACTACTTTAGGACTGACGGAAGCGTGGCGTCGCACCGGGTAGGTGACGGCGGATGAGGGTCGAGGGTCGGCAACTCAGAATCGTATATGACAACGCAAAGCAGTATCTGACGGCAGACAACTGTGCGATCGGTGTCGAATCATACGGAAACGGCGTTGTAATCAAGTCAACCGCGCGATCCGGCTATGCAATTTTCAACGACGCGGAGAAAGCAATCCTGTTTCCGAATGCCGTAGCGAAACCTGTCAAGGCAGACAGCCGAATCGCTTGCGGCGCGTCTACGAAAAATAGTAATAACTACTGCGCCATCGAATTCGGCGGAACAGAGGTGCACAAGGTGCTGTGCTCGGCTGAGGTCGGCGAGCAGGATGGGCTTACCAGCGCGGCGATCACAAGCGCGACATCGGCGACGACGATCCGGTATCACCTGCATATCAACAACGTTTTCGTCGCGGGCGCGTGCTCCATCGGCCAGCTTACCCTGTACTTCAAGCGCTACGTCTGCGCAGCGATGACGGCTGGCAGTGGCGTGACATCCGCGACCGTATCTGATGCGGAACCGTGGGACGGTGACAATGTGACCTTCACGGCCACGCTGGCGGCTGGCGCGGTGTTTGACGGATGGTACAGCGATGCGGCGTGCACGCAGCGTGTCAGCACAAGCCTGTCGTACACTACCACGGCCGCAGATCTGACGCTGTACGCCAAAGCGACGCAAGCAGCGCCGACCGGTACAGGCGTCTACATCAAGCGCGCAGGGGCGCAGATACAGGCCGCTGCGGTATGGCGGAAAGCAAACGGCCTGTGGGCGAAATCGGACAAGACCGCAATCGAGGCGGGAAAGAATTATCGAATGGGGTGACAAGTGTGAACATTATTGAAGCATTCGCAGAAAAGAACCGATGCTACCAGATCGGCGCGCCGCTGTACCCGCAGGGCATCATGCTGCACAGCGTGGGATGCGCGCAGCCGTCTGCGGCGGTATTTGCACGCAGCTTTAACCAGTATCAGCCGGGCGGCGCGTCCGTATGCGTGCACGCGTTCGCGCAGGCGGACGGCACGGTGTATCAGCTCCTGCCGTGGGAGATGCGCGGCTGGCACTGCGGCGGGAGCGCCAATTCTACGCACATCGGGGTAGAAATGACCGAGCCGAGCGAGGGCATGACTTACGCGGAGGCGGCAGAGCAGATCGCGGGTACATACCACACGGCTGTGGAGCTGTTCGCCGCGCTGTGCAAGCAGTACGGCCTCGATCCGGCGCAGGACGGCGTAATCATCGGGCACGCTGAGGGACACCGACGTGGCGTGGCGAGCAACCATGCAGACCCGGAGCTGCTGTGGCGCACATATGATATGGGCTACACGATGGACGGCTTCCGCGCGGATGTCGCGGGGGCAATGAACGAAAATGATAATGAGGAGGACGAGGATGACATGGTGAGGTACAACACGATCGAGGAAGTCCCGAGTTGGGCGCAGGACACGGTGCGCGCGCTGGTGGATGCGGGCGCACTCGGCGGCGTGGGCGGCGGCAATCTGGATCTGTCCATGGATATGATCCGTGGCCTTGTAGTCGGCGCCAAGTACGCAGCGGCACGCAACCCCCGGTACGAGACGATCAAGGACATGCCCGGCTGGGCGCAGGCGGGCGTGCAGCGGCTGATCGACCGGGGTGTACTCAGCGGTGTCGGAAACGGCAAGCTGGACTTGTCGCTGGACATGATCCGCACGCTGCTTGTCACGCAGATGATGGTCGACGAAAACAAATGATGGAGGGGTATGTATTATGAATGTGCCGAACAAAGCAATGGAGCTGAAGGCAGCCATCTCGGCCGTGCTGGCCGGCATGACGGCGTTCTGGGGGTGGACAGGCTGGCTTGTGATCGTGTGGCTGGCAGCGATGATTCTGGATTATGTGACGGGATCATGGGCTGCCATCTCGGCTGGCGAGTGGGATAGTGCAGTTGCACGTGCGGGGTTGTGGCACAAGCTGGGGAGCATTGTGGCCATGCTGGTTGCGCTAATGCTGGATGTCGCGTTGTCCGCAATTGTCAATTATGGTGATTTAGGGTTCGATTTGCCGTTCACATATAAGACGGCTTTCTTGCCCTTGGTGGCTATCTGGTACATTGTAACGGAGCTGGGGAGCATCATCGAAAACGCGGGGCGGTTAGGCGCACCGGTGCCGAAGTTTTTGATCAGCAGCTTGAAAAAGCTGAAAGACAAAGCGGATGAAGATAAATAAAGCAATGGCGCTGCCTTAACTGGCAGCGCCATTTTCTTTATCTGTGAAGTTGTTTTTGCCCTTGAATTTTGACAACACTTTTGACAACAGTTTGCGTCTCAAAATGTTCCGGAGCGCACCGAAAGAAAAACGAAGAAACCATTGAAAAATCAAGGTTTTCTTGAAATTTCAATGGTTTCCTTTTGGTGCTCCAGCGGGGATTCGAACCCCGGACACCCTGCTTAAAAGGCAGGTGCTCTGCCTACTGAGCTACTGGGGCATATCGGTGTGAAGAAGCTATACGCCATCCAAAATATCAGACGCGAATCCAGCGAAGCGATTCGCGGCTGAGGAAGTTCCCGGTCACATAATATCAGTCAGGAACCCAGCGAAGCGGTTCATGACTGAACAAGGAGCTGGTGTTCGGAAACGGATACTTTCTGCTTGCAGGAAGCAGGAGTTGGAAGAACATCAGCGACGTGGCTGGGATGGCGGGATTCGAACCCACGATATCAGAGTCAAAGTCTGGTGTGTTACCATTACACTACATCCCAATATCGGGGCAAAATCAACGGGGATCGGGATCACTCCCAATCCCCGATTTCGTGGGGTGGGTAAAGGGGTTCGAACCCTCGACACCCGGAACCACAATCCGGTGCTCTCCCGACTGAGCTATACCCACCATAGATCTGAAATGGTACGCCAAGAGGGATTCGAACCCCCGGCCTACTGCTTAGAAGGCAGTTGCTCTATCCAACTGAGCTATTGGCGCGCATGCAATATTTGGCTGCCCGCCCAGAAGGTATGGAGCGGGTGATGGGAATCGAACCCACGTATCCAGCTTGGAAGGCTGGTGTTCTACCATTGAACTACACCCACAGAGGTCGTCCCACATTCAGCTTTACGAATATACCATCCCTGCGCGGTGTTTGT
>ENA-UALO01000146-UALO01000146.1-human-gut-metagenome-genome-assembly--contig:-NODE-146-length-32323-cov-6.183154_pt1 | contig 32323 bp, 21 predicted proteins | sample MGYA00243701_ERZ654470 | MGnify/ENA primary metagenome ERZ654470 (study PRJEB26926, sample SAMN06164444) | human gut metagenome | biome: ENVO:00009003; feature: ENVO:2100002; material: ENVO:00002003...
TCACATCCGGAGACCTTACATCGAGACATGTGTATCGCATGCTCCGGGAGTTCGTCTGGTTTAAGGCTCCCTCCGCTACGAACCATGCCTATTCATAAGATTGTCAGCAAGGAACGCTGTCAATCTTATTTCATAGACGGCTGTCGCCGTATAAAAATAGAGTGAACCAGCCTCGCTTGTGCGCAAGCGCCCATCGAGGTGTTCCACTCTATTTTTGCATGGCTCGTAGCTAGGCTAACTTTCCATTTACTTCAGTACCACTTTATCCAGATGCCAGATCTCATCCACATACTGCTGGATGGTTCTGTCGGAGGTAAACTTGCCAGAGCAAGCCACGTTCAGGATCGCGCTCTTAGCCCAGTTGTCTTCGTCGCGGTAAGCGGCTTCTACTCTCTTCTGTGCCTCTGCGTAGGACTTGAAGTCCTTGAGGATGAAGTAAGTATCCGCCTTGGCGGTGCACTGGGTGTTCAGTAGGGAGTTGTACAGCGGACGGAACAGTTCGGGATCTCCCGGTGCGAAGGTTCCGTTGATCAGCTGCATCAGTACCTTGCGGACATCCTGATCATTGTTGAAGATCTCCATGGGGTCATATCCGCCATGGTTCTCATAGTTGATAACCTCCTGTGCGGACAGGCCGAAGATGAAGGCATTCTCTTCGCCCACTTCTTCTACGATCTCCACGTTGGCACCGTCCATGGTTCCCAGGGTCAGGGCACCGTTCTGCATGAACTTCATGTTACCGGTACCGGATGCTTCCTTACTTGCGGTAGAGATCTGCTCGGAGACATCTGCTGCCGCAAAAATGATCTCTGCGTTAGATACGTTATAGTTCTCGATAAATACAACCTTGATCTTGCCGTTAATAGCGGGATCGTTGTTAACCACATCCGCTACGGAGTTGATCAGCTTGATGGTCAGCTTTGCGTTACGGTAACCGGCTGCTGCCTTCGCGCCGAAGATAAAGGTTCTGGGGTAGAAATCCAGTTCCGGATGCTCCTTCAGTTCGTTATACAGGTGCATTACATGCAGAATATTGAGCAGCTGTCTCTTGTACTCATGCAGACGCTTTACCTGTACATCGAAGATGGATCTGGGATCTACTTCGATACCGTTGTGCTCTAAAATGTATTTTGCCAGACGTACTTTGTTCTGGTACTTGATGTTCATGAACTCCTGCTGTGCCTTTTTGTCATCCGCATATACCTTCAGGCGGGAGATCTGAGGCAGATCGGTGATCCAGTCGTCACCTACGTGAGCCGTTACCCAGTCAGCTAACAGCGGGTTTGCATGCAGCAGGAAACGTCTCTGGGTGATACCGTTGGTCTTATTATTGAAGCGCTCCGGGAACATCTCATAAAAGTCCTTTAATTCCTGGGTCTTCAGGATCTCTGTATGCAGTCTTGCAACACCATTGACCGAATATCCGGCTACGATTGCCATATGTGCCATCTTCACCTGTCCATCGTAGATGATCGCCATCTTACGGATCTTCTCCTGTACATCCACACCGGGTACATTGCTGTACTTCTGCTGGATATCGATGATGAATCTGCGGTTGATCTCCTCTACGATCTGGTAGATTCTGGGAAGCAGTCTGGAGAACAGTTCGATGGGCCATTTCTCCAATGCTTCCGCCATGATGGTGTGGTTGGTGTAAGCACAGGTCTTGGTGGTGATCTCCCACGCTTCCTCCCAGGTCAGATAATAATCATCCATCAGCACACGCATCAGCTCTGCGATAGCTACGGTAGGATGGGTATCGTTCAGCTGGAAGGTAACCTTCTCATAGAACTTATGGATATCATCATGCTTTCTCATGTACTTCTCTACAGCTTCCTGTACGGATGCGGAGATGAAGAAGTACTGCTGCTTCAGACGCAGCTCCTTACCTGCATAGTGATTGTCGTTGGGGTACAGAACCTCTACGATGTTACGTGCCAGGTTCTCCTGTTCTACCGCCTTCTGGTAATCGCCCTTATCAAAGGAATCCAGCTGGAAGCACTCTACAGGCTCCGCATCCCAGATACGCAGGGTGTTTACAATGCCATTGCCATAACCCACGATGGGGAAATCAAACGGAACCGCCTTAACGGACTGATAGCCCTCCTGGGTAAATACGTTTCTGCCGTTCTCATCGGTATGCACACTGACATAGCCACCGAATTTCACAATTTTCGCATACTCAGGTCTGCGCAGTTCGAAAGGATTACCATTCATCAGCCAGTTATCGGGAACCTCTACCTGATAACCGTCGCGGATCTCCTGCTTGAACATACCATAACGATAACGGATACCGCAGCCATATGCAGGATATCCCAGCGTTGCCAGAGAATCCAGGAAACATGCTGCCAGACGTCCCAGTCCACCGTTACCCAGTGCTGCATCCGGCTCCTGGTCCTCGATCAGGTTCAGATCCAGTCCCAGTTCTTCCAGAGCTTCCGCTACGGGCTTATATGCCTTTAAATTGATGAGGTTATTGCCCAGTGCTCTTCCCATCAAAAACTCCATGGACATGTAGTAGACCATCTTGGGGTCTTCCTTCTCATATGCCTTCTGGGTCTCCATCCAGTTCTCTACGATACGGTCCTTGATCGCATAAGATACTGCCTGGAAGATCTGCTGTGCATCTGCCTCTTCCAGATTCTTACGATACAGGGTGCGCACATTATATTCCACACTTCTCTTGAAGAGCTCCTTGTCGAACTCTTTTGCCTTTACCGGCTTCTCGCTGGCTGCTACTGATTTTTTCACCTATGTTCTCCTCTCCATTACCTCTCCGGTACTGTACTCTTCTCAAGATATTCCGCGCCGGATAGCGTTATGATTTCATCCATATTCTTAACCAAATACAGGTAATATTATAACAAACTTCCATGCGCATTCCAACTGTTTTCGCCGGTTTTCGTAAGTTTCGTAAATGTTTTTCCGAAACAGAAAAGATTCTGCGGTTTCCCCTTCCGGAAAAACCGCAGAATCTTTATCTTTATACTCTCTCCACAGCGATCACTGCGTTCTCGCCGTTGATATTCCATTCCTTCGATACGCCGTATTCCGCACCGCTTGTCAGTTCATCAGCCAGAACCTTGCCACTGATGGCTTCTTTGTTCTTCTGCGCGATCTCGGACAGCTTATCGTTGCCATTGATGGATACGCGGATGTGATCGGTCACTTCGAAGCCGCTCTCCTTACGCATGGTCTGGATCTTGCTGATGATCTCGTATACGAAGCCTTCCTCTACCAGTTCCGGTGTCAGGTTGGTATCCAGGACAACGGTCATCCGATTGTCCTCCTGAGATACATAGCCTTCCTTCTGTGCCATGTCGATCAGCAGATCGTCCTTGGTCAGTTCCACAGCCACACCGTCTACATCGAACTTTAATGCGCCGTCTGCATTCAGTTCATCCATTGCTGCATTGCCATCCAGTGCTGCAAGGTGCTTCTGGATGCCGCCCAACTGTTTGCCATACTTGGGTCCTACGGTACGCAGCTGGGGTTTGAAGGTGTAAGAGGTAAAGTCACGTACGTCATCGGTAAATACGACTTCCTTGACGTTCAACTCATCCTCGATGATCTCCTGGTAGAACTCACTTAAGGTGAAGTCTGACTTGATATACATTCTGCTGATCGGCTGACGATTCTTGATGGCAGCCTCGTTACGGCATGCACGCCCCATAACTACAGCATCCAGTACATCCTCCATATCCTCTTCCAGCTTCTTGTCGATGTGATCCTTGTTCACTACCGGGAAGTCACACAGATGGATACTCTCGGGTGCATTTGCATCGTTGCTTCTTACCAGGTTCTGGTAAATATCCTCTGTCATGAAGGGGATCATGGGTGCGGCTGCCTTACAGATGGTCACCAGTGCGGTGTACAGCGTCATGTAGGCATTGATCTTATCCTGCTCCATACCCTTTGCCCAGAAACGCTCACGGCTGCGTCTTACATACCAGTTACTCATCTCATCGACGAAGTCCTGCAGAGCCTTGGCAGCCTCGGGGATACGGTACTGGTCCAGATTGCTGTCTACTTCTGCAACGGTAGAGTTCAGCTTGGACAGCAGCCACTTATCCATTACGGGCAGTTTGTCGTATTCCAGTGTATATTTGGAAGCGTCAAAATTATCAATGTTTGCATACAGTACGAAGAATGCGTAGGTATTCCACAGGGTACCCATGAATTTACGCTGTCCTTCCTGTACGGCTTTGCCGGAGAATCTCTTCGGCAGCCAGGGTGCGGAACTGGTGTAGAAATACCAGCGGATGGCATCTGCACCGTAGGTCTCCAGTGCGTTGAAAGGATCTACCGCATTGCCCTTACTCTTACTCATCTTCTGACCGTTCTCATCCTGTACATGGCCCATAACGATAACGTTCTTGTAAGGAGCCTTATTGAAGAGCAGAGTAGATTCTGCCAGCAGAGAGTAGAACCATCCACGGGTCTGGTCCACTGCCTCGGAGATAAAGTCAGCGGGGAACTGCTGCTCGAACAGATCCTTGTTTTCAAACGGATAATGATGCTGTGCAAAAGGCATTGCTCCGGAGTCGAACCAGCAGTCGATCACCTCGGGAACACGCTTCATCTGCTTGCCACACTCGGGGCAGGTGATGGTGATCTCGTCGATGTAAGGACGATGGAATTCTACGGTCTTCGCCTTCTCATTGCCGCTCATCTTGTACAGCTCTTCACGGCTGCCGATGGAATGCTGGTGTCCGCATTCGCACTCCCAGATATTTAACGGAGTACCCCAGTAACGGTTACGGGATACACCCCAGTCCTGAATATTCTCCAGCCAGTTACCGAAACGTCCCTCACCGATGGAAGCGGGGATCCAGTTGATGGTCTTATTATTACGTACCAGATCATCCTTCACAGCGGTCATCTTGATGAACCAGGACTCTCTTGCATAATAGATCAGCGGAGTGTCACATCTCCAGCAGAAAGGATAATCATGCTCGAACTTCGGTGCATCGAACAGCTTGCCCTCTGCATCCAGATCCTTAAGTACCAGAGGATCTGCGTCTTTTACAAATTTTCCTGCATAAGGGGTCTCTGCGGTCAGATCACCCTTGCCGTCTACGAACTGTACGAAGGGCAGCTCGTAATTACGTCCGATACGGCTGTCGTCTTCACCGAAAGCCGGTGCGATATGAACGATACCGGTACCGTCGGTCATGGTTACATAACCATCGCAGGTTACGAAATGTGCCTTTTTCTTCTGCTTCTCAGCGGCATCTCCCGCACACTTGTACAGAGGCTCGTACTCCTTGTACTCCAGATCCTTACCAACATAAGTCTCCAGTACTTCGTAAGCTGCTTTACCTTCTTCTGCCAGGCTGCCCAGTACCTTGTCTGCCAATGCCTTTGCAATATAATAGGTATAACCGTCAGCAGCCTTCACCTTCAGGTAGGTCTCCTCCGGATTCACGCACAGTGCCACGTTGGAAGGAAGGGTCCAGGGAGTTGTGGTCCATGCCAGGAAATATGCATCCTCGCCCTTTACCTTGAAACGTACGATAGCAGAACGCTCTTTGACTGCCTTATAGCCCTGTGCCACTTCGTGGCTGGACAGCGGGGTTCCGCAGCGAGGGCAGTAAGGAACGATCTTGAAGCCCTTGTACAGAAGTCCCTTATCCCAAATGGTCTTCAGTGCCCACCATTCGGACTCGATGAAGTTGTCATCGTAGGTAACATAAGGGTTATCCATGTCAGCCCAGAAACCAACGGTACGGGAGAAATCTTCCCACATTCCCTTGTATTTCCAGACGCTCTCTTTACATTTGTCGATGAAAGGTGCCAGACCGTATTCCTCGATCTGCTCCTTGCCATCCAGACCCAGCAGCTTCTCAACTTCCAGCTCTACGGGAAGTCCGTGAGTATCCCAGCCTGCCTTACGGGGAACCATATATCCCTTCATGGTACGGTATCTGGGGATCATATCCTTGATGGTACGGGTCTCTACATGACCGATGTGGGGCTTACCGTTGGCGGTAGGCGGTCCGTCGTAGAAGGTATAGGTCTCGCCTTCCTTACGGTGTTCCATACTTTTTTTGAAAATGTTGTTGTCTTCCCAGAATTTCTCGACAGCTTTCTCACGGTCTACGAAATTCAGGCTTGTGGGTACCTGCTTGTACATAGTGCGCTTCCTTTCTTAAAAAAAATGGCTCCGTCCCGTAACAGGACGAAGCTCATGCATTCGTTAACCACCTCTTACAACATACTTCCCATACGATTCCACATGTGTAATCTCACAGGAGTGATATGCTTCCCGGTAACGGCGGGATTCCGTTCAGAACTACTGACCTGGGCTTTTGTTCTGACAGCTCAGAAGTGATTTTCACTTTTTCCCTACTCGCACCGGTCTCTCACCATCACCGGCTCGCTTTGCCTTTCTGCGGAAAAGTTACTCTCTTCGTCAATGCATTTTTGATATACCGCTATTATATATCTCATTTTTTTGCGTTGTCAAGCCGGATGTTATGATTTGCTTAGAAAGCTTTTCTTTCTTGCTTTTCCGACATTTATTTCATATAATTATTTTAAGACTGATATGTGTACCGATCTTACTGGAAGGGGCAGCGATTCTATGGAAAATACGCAAAATACGCCGAAAAGAAGCGGTGGTAAAATATCATATACTCTGCAGGCGATCGGCCTGATTCCCCTGCTGGCGCTGGGGATCGTCATGTTATTTTTCACTTCCCAATGGTTCACAAAAACTATGTATCAGGAAGTGGAACGTGAATTGTATGATGCCACAAAAAGTGCCACTACACTTCTGAACGCTGCCTATCCCGGCGATTACCGGCTGGAAGGTGATGTTGCCTACCTTCTGTATAAGGGCGATGTAGATATCACCCGTGAATATTCTCTATTTGATCAATTCAAAGAGGATACCGGACTGGACATCACCCTGTTCTATCAGGATACCCGCATTCTGACGACTCTGTATAACGCCCAGGGTGACCGCATTGTCGGCTCCGGTGCTCCGGATGTGGTGATCCGTGATGTCCTGAATACCGGTGAAGATCATTTTTATATCAACACTCTGATCAATGGAAAGACTTATTTTTCCTATTATAGTCCTGTCCGCAATCAGGACGGCAGCATAGTTGGCATGCTTTTTATAGGAAAATCCAGTGCCGCCGTATCTCAATCCATTCAACGTTATGTCTATCCGCTGACATGGCTGATCATCGGTTTTGTGGCTCTCGTGGCTGTCTGCATCTATTTTTACACCAGAAGATTCGTGGCTGTATTACTCCATATTCACAGCTTCCTGTCGGAGGTAGCCTCCGGGAATCTGAACGCCACACTGGATCATTCCGTAACAAAACGCAGTGATGAATTAGGTGATATCGGTCGCTGTGCCCTGTCCATGCAGCGCTCTCTTCGTACCATGATCGAGCAGGATGCCCTGACCGAGCTGTACAACCGACGCAGCGGGGAAAAAAGGCTGCGCCAGATCTTCGAGGAAGCCCAATCTTCCCGCCATTCTTTTGCGCTCGCCATCGGAGACATTGACTTTTTCAAAAAGGTTAACGATACCTACGGTCATGAATGCGGGGATGCCGTGCTGAAAAATGTTTCTGCCCTGCTAAAGCAGCATATGTGGCGCCGTGGCTTTGCCGCGCGTTGGGGTGGTGAGGAATTTCTACTGGTATTTGAAAATGTAGATCTTACAGAAGCGCGGAAGCAGCTGGAGCTTCTCATGGACAAAATCCACGAACTGGATACGCTCTATGAGGGGCAGCACGTAAAAGTAAATATGACCTTCGGTCTGGTCTGTGAGTCCGACAAAGATATTCATGCATTATTAAAAGAAGCTGATGAGAAATTATATATCGGTAAGACAAACGGTCGTAACCAGGTGGTATCTTAACCCGGTTACGACCGTTTTTTATTTGTTTCTGATCTTGTTATCTTTAACCTTGCAAGCATTCCGGATTCAACAGGAAATCATAAATATTGATTGTCAGAATACCATATTCATCATAATATGGCTGCACAATATCTTTTGTAATGACAATTTTCTTAAAAGAGTCATCAATCTTCCGGAACGGTCGGATTTCCTGCGTCCGCTTTGCTTCATCCGGAAGAGAATATGCCGATTGAATGTAATATCTGGCAGAACCAAGATTGCAGACAAAATCCACTTCCAGCTGCCTGCGGTTTACCTTTCCTTCCAAATCTTTTTCTGCGATAGGGACAACACCTACATCCACACTATATCCCCGCATCCGGAGTTCGTTATAGATTACATTTTCCATGGAATGTGTCTGCTCCAACTGCCGGAAATTAATTCTGGCATTCCGAAGCCCCAAATCAGAAAAATAATATTTCTTAGGAGTCTCTATATATGACTTTCCCTTAATATCATAACGCTGTGCTGACTCTATCAAAAAAGAATCTTCAAAGTAATCCAAATATTTCTTTATGGTTGCAGAAGTAATTTTAGATTTCTTCACGGTTTTAAAAGTGTTCTTTAGTTTTTCCGGATTGGTCAACGAACCGATCGCAGAGGAAAGAATATTTAGCAGATCTTCCAATTCCCCAATATTCTTTATACGATTCCGTTTCGTAATATCACGGATATAAATTTCGTTAAATAAATTCTGCAGCGATGTTGCCTTATCCACGGCACCATCCCGCAGAACCACTAATGGAATTCCACCGTAAAGCATATATTCAGATAACCCGGTATATTTATCTCCGTTATAAACAGACATAAATTCAGCAAAGCTGAGAGGGTACATATGAATTTCATCACCCCTGCCTGCAAATTCCGTAGCAATATCCTTTGACAACAGTTTTGCGTTACTTCCCGTCACAAACACATCAATATTCTCTTTACGAAGGTATCCATTCAAAACAGCCTCAAAACAATCCAGCATCTGAATTTCATCCAACAGCAGATAATATATTCCCTCTCCTGTAGTTTTCGACCGAATATATGCCATAAATTTCTCCGGATCCACACCCCGCTTTTCCTTTTCGATCTGAATAAGACTTTCACCGATCAGGTAAAGATCATCCGCAGAATCAAAGGCAAACCGTATGATATGGTCTGCTTCCACACCGGAATCTAACAAATGATGATAGAAAATGTTATTCAGCAGATAAGACTTACCACATCTTCGAATACCGGTAATCACCTTGATTAATCCATTGCTCTTTCTTTTTATTAACTTTTCCAAATAGAAATCTCTGCGAATATCCATATATTTTCTCCCTGGAATAGATTTTTGCAACTGGTTGCACTTTTCTATTCTATTATATGGATAATTTAACTGAAAATCAATATACTTGCTTCATTTTTGGAAAAGATTATTGTTCCATCTGTCTGCCCAGGAAGCCCGCCGCAGACAGAGCCAGTTTCTGCTCCACTTCTCCCATTTTGCTCTTCCCGTCATTTTCCAACAGGATCACACTTCCGATGATGTCCCCTTCGCAGATGATCGGCGTGATCAGCTGCCAGGCATAGTCCACGGCAATGTCTTCCGCAATATTGACGTAGTTACGGTCTCCTTTTGCAGCAATCACAGTCTCTCTATTATTGACCTTCTCTTCCAGTTGACGGCTCACGGATTTATTTAACAGCTGCTTACAGCCTCCTGAGACGGCGATGAACTGGTCTCTGTCCGCGATCAGTGTGGCATGTCCCGACACCTGTGCCAGGCTCTCCGCATACTGTTTGGCAAATGTGGTCATCTCTCCGATAGGGGAATATTTTTTCAGGATGACCTGCCCCTCTCTGTCGGTGAAGATCTCCAGCGGATCACTCTCTCTGATGTGTAACGTGCGGCGGATCTCCTTCGGGATCACGATGCGTCCCAGGTCATCTATTCTTCTTACAATTCCGGTTGCTTTCATTGATAAACCTCCTGCTTTCCAGATTATTTTCCATAATTGTGCTGTGTGGGTAGTATGTGGAAAGCATGGAGAAATTATGTGACATTTACCAAAATGTTTTTTTCTTTGTATTTCCTATATTTCTGTGTTACACTTAATCTACTTGCGACAAAATATTAAGTGTGGGAGAGATTAAACTATGAATCACAAAAATAATAACAGAAGTTCGTTTTCCGGCAAGATTGGTTTCGTCCTGTCTGCTGCCGGCGCCTCGGTGGGACTGGGCAATATCTGGCGTTTCCCGTATCTGGCAGCCAAATACGGCGGTGGAATCTTCCTGTTGATCTATATTATTCTGGCGCTTACCTTCGGTTATAGCATGATCGTGGCAGAGACTTCACTGGGACGCATGACAGGTAAAAGTCCCGTAGGTGCCTTTCATACCTTCGGGAAATCCAAATGGCTGTCCTTCGGCGGATGGATCAACGCTATTATTCCTATTCTGATCGTTCCTTATTATTCCGTCATTGGTGGATGGGTGATCAAGTATCTGGTGGAATATGCCAAGGGTCACGGACATGATCTGGCAGCAGACGGTTATTTTTCCACGTTTATTTCCAATGGTGTCTCTACAGAGCTGTGCTTTATCGTATTCACTCTGTGTACTCTGGGCATCATCTACGCCGGTGTCCGCAACGGTATCGAGCGTGTATCCCGCATTATGATGCCGATCCTGGTAGTGCTGTCCGTGGTCATCACAGTCTATTCCGTTACCAGACCGGGAGCACTGAGCGGTGTGAAGTATTTCCTGATCCCGAATCCTGCAAATTTCTCCTGGATGACAGTCGTAGCTGCCATGGGTCAGATGTTCTACTCTCTGTCCATTGCCATGGGTATTCTCATCACCTTCGGCTCTTATATGAAAAAAGATGTCTCCATTGAAGGTTCCACGAAAAATGTGGAGATCTTTGATACTGCCATCGCTATCATGGCAGGTCTCATGATCATTCCCGCCGTGTTCGCATTCTCCGGTGGAGATCCCGATACCTTACAGGCAGGTCCTTCCCTGATGTTCATCACACTTCCCAAAGTCTTCGACAGCATGGGCATGGGCACCTTCGTAGGTATTATGTTCTTCGTACTGGTACTGTTCGCAGCCATGACCAGCTCCATTGCACTTACCGAAAGTGCTGTGTCTACTTTCGAGGACGAGCTTGGCTGGGGTCGTAAAAAATCTACCGTGATCATGGGTGTGATCATGCTGGCACTGGGAACGTTATCCTCACTGGGTTACGGACCGCTCGGTGCTGTGAAGATCATCGGCATGCAGTTCCTTGATTTCTTCGATTTCCTGACCAACTCCGTGATGATGCCTATCGCTGCCATCACGATCTGTCTGCTGGTGTCCCGTGTCATCGGCGTAAAAGCTGTGGAAGAAGAAGTCATGCACGGAGAATCTGCTTTCCGCCGCAAAAAGATATTCAATTTCATGATCAAGTATCTCTGCCCGGTATTTGCTGCGATTATTTTATTAAGCTCCGTGGCAAATGCATTTGGACTTATTTCCATGTAAGATCCCAGAGTCATAAACAAAACCCCACGCTTGTGTGAACACAGTGTGGGGTTGTTCTTATTATATGTCAATGATCCGTCCTGTCTCCGCGTTCACTCTATGTGAAATCGAGATTACCGTTCTTCCTTCCGCGGCGCGCTTCAGTGCCTGCAGCACCTCTTCCTCAGTCTGGGCATCCAGATTTGCCGTAATCTCATCCAGCAGAAGGAGCTTCGGCTTCGCCACCGCAGCTCTGGCAATAGATAACAGCTGCCACTGTCCCTGGGAGAAGATCTCCTGGGTACAGGGAGTGTCATAGCCTTTTTCCAATTGTTCTATCGTCGCATCCAGTCCCGCAATTCTTGCAGCCCCCCGTACCTCTTCCATGGTAAAAGAATCGTCATACAGCGTGATCTGATCCTTCACGGTACCGGGTACCCTGTGAAAGGTCTGCTCCACATAGCCGTACAGGCTGCGCTTTTCATGTTCCGGAATCTGAAAAGCATCTCTTCCCTGAATCAGCACTTTACCCTCTCCCGGCTGATAGAGTCCCAACAACAGTTTGAAGACCGTACTCTTCCCCGCTCCGGTTCTTCCGGACAGTGTCACCTGTTCTCCGGGATACACTTTGAAGCTTAAGTGATGCAGGATTTTACGGCTGTCATCCTCATAAGCAAAGGTCACGTTTTGCAGTTCCACAAACGGCGTCTCTTCCTCTGTGACCACCGGAGTCTCCAAATTCCGTACTCTCTCCGGCAATTCCTCTAGCGCATAGAATTCATTGATCCGGTGCACGCCCGCAACGGCGGACTGTATGGTCTGGATCTCCATTCCCAGACTCTCCACTGGGGTAAAGATCTGGGAGATATAGTTAATTACCGCTACCGCTGTACCTGCAGACATGCCGAACAGTGTCAGCACCTTTGCATTACCGGAGGCAGAAAACAGCATCACAACCGCCACCACGATAGCATTCAGGATCAGGATCACCGGGGAATAAATAGCATCATAGAAATTCGTGCGATCTACCGCGCGATAACTCTCCGCAATATATTCATCATACCGCTGCTCCATATAGCGCTCTTTTCCCAGCGTATGAATGGTGCGGATATTGTGCAGCGTCTCCGGCACATGTCCGGAGGCTCTGCCCACAGCACGACGGTTCTCGATCTGGGCTTTCAGCATGTTTTTCTGCACCGTCCGGGTGAACCAATACAGAAATGGCAGCAGGATCAAAAGTACGATCGCCAGTCCTCTGTTTTTTAACCAGATCACCACCAGGATACTTATAATCTTACAGGCATCGGCGAACATGCTGATGATTCCGGAGGTAAACAGGTTCTCCACCGTATCCACATCTCCTACGAACCGGGATACGATAGTACCGGGTTCCTGCTTCGTCAGTTCCCCTGCCGTCAGGTTCGTGTATTTCTCCATCATGCTGCTCCGCAGTGCGTGGGTGATCTTCTGACCGAAGACCGTCAGCAGACCTTCCCGAAGGCTTTCGGTCAGCCCGGTGAGCACCGTAAAAGCAAAATACAGTATCACCAATGCAACCGGAACTGCGTTTCCTGCGGTGATCGTATCCACGATACTTCCCAGGATCCAGGGCGGCAAAAGCGCGGTTACAATGGCACCTGCGACTGCCAGCACGATTCCCAGTGACAACCCTGCATAGCCTGTCACAGTCTGCCGGATCACGCTGCGGACATTTTTCACATTCTGTCTCTTATTTTTCTGCATCTGTTTATTTTTCTGCATGATCCGGACCTCCCTCCTGCGTACTGTGTGCTTCAGCGCCATCCGCCTGTGCTTCATACAGTCTCGCATACTCCGGGAACTTTTCAAGGATCTGTTCGTGGGTTCCTGCGGTCACTTTTCCATCCTCCATCCACAGCACCTGATCCATTTCAGGGAACAGATACAGCCTATGGGACAGTAGGATCACGATACTGTCTGCTGCCAGCTTCCGTAGATTGGCAAAAACCTCTTCCTCCGTCTTGCGATCCAGTGCGGAAAAAGGATCGTCCAGGATCAGGACCGGACGCTTATGGCACAAGGTTCTCGCCAATGCCAGCCGCTGTGCCTGTCCACCGGAGAGTCTGACACCGCCATTTCCCACAATGGTGTCCATACCCTCTTCCATCTCTGCCACCTCACCGTCGAAACAGACTGCCTTCAGATACTTCTCCGGATCGTCATCATCGCCCAGCAGTATATTGTTACGGACACTGTCATTGAACAGCTCCGGATCATGTCCTAAATATCCCACCATGCCGTTTTGCTCTGCCTTGGTCATCCCGGATAATTCTTTGCCGTGGAAACAGATCCTTCCTTCGTAAGGGTATTCACAGAGGAAGGTCTTTCCCAATGTGGATTTACCACACGCCACTGCGCCGGTGACACCAATGATCTGTCCCGGAGTGGCTGACAGCTTGAAGTCCTCATAGATCTTCTCTCCGCCGGGATAAGCGAAGCTTACATCCGATACTTCCAGCGTTCCCGGCTCCTGTACCAGGCTATCGTCCTCATAAGTGGTTTCCTTCATCAGTGGCTTGATTCGTTTCCAGGAGACCTGGGCTTTATGTACCGCATTGAATAGCTTCGCAGCATGAGAAGATTTCACGGCTAACTTCAAAAAACAGGATAAAAACGTGGTAAAGGCTGCCACATCCCATATTTTCCAACCGGTTCCCAGCACATTTCTGCTGCCGAAATACAGGATAAATAGTACGCCTGTCATGGAGATGATCCGGTACAGCGGGGGAAACGCGGTACTCCAGATATTGGCCTTCACAGCGGATGTCTCATAATCGGTAAGGTTCGCTTCGTAGGCCTGCTTCCGCTCTTTTTCTCTGCCATAGACACGGTAAGTGATAGCGTTAGTGGCTCTGTCCAGTGTTGCGGCACTTAAATCTCCGGACTTTTCCTTATAAGCAGCTCCGGTGCGTTGCACGTTACGCTTCATCTTCTCCGCCAACACATAAGATACCGGTAAAAACAGCATACCTAAGATTGCCAGCCGCCAGTCATAAAATAGCAGCATTCCCACATATGCTGCCAATGCCACACCGGTATCATAGATCTCTGTGGTAAATTTCCGCATACCCTCCACGCAGTCGTCCACATCCAGGATTGCCTTGGTCATCACATTTCCGACACCCTCTTCTTCCAGTTCGGCACGGCTTCTGTGCACCAGGCTGCGGTACAGGATCTCTTTCATGTCACGATTTACATTATTAGCAAATCGTCTGACATAAAAACGTTTGATATAACGGGATATCTGCACGATGGCAATAGACATCACATATGCGGTCACCAGCACCAGCATATCCCGGTATCCTGCTTTCCCACCCAGAATGTCCACCAGGCATCCCGTCATCCGACCCTCGAACCACGGTCCTGCCAGAAGTCCGAGGTTATAGATCAGGCCGGAGAACGTGACTGCCAGCAGCACCGGCCACTGGGTTTTGAAATAATACAGGATCTGATCTTTTTTCACTGCCTCAGATATCTGTTTCATCCTCTCCTGCTCCTTCTTCCACGCATTTTTCCGCATTGACAAATCCTGTCCTTCTCACGTCACCCATCAATTCTGCTTCTTTCCTCAGCACTACATAAAAAGATGTACTATTCTCTGATTTAGATAATAGTACATCTTTTTCATCTGTCAATGTATTGGCTCACTTGCGTTCATTATCTCAGGCCTTCAAAATCTCCGAAATGTTCCGCTGGATCCCGGCTGCTACATCCGGTTTATTCATGGAATAGACATGGATATGTTTTACGCCATTGGCCAGCAGATCGATGATCTGATCGGTGGCATAGACAATGCCTGCCTGTTTCATGGCTTCCGGATTGTCTCCGAAGCGGTCTACGATATTTTTGAATCGTTCCGGCACATTACAACCGGACAGTTTTACGGCATTCTTCACCTGCACGCCACGGGTGATGGGCATAATGCCGGGAACGATGGGCACGGTAATCCCTGCTTCCCGCACACGGTACATGAAGTTGAAGAAGATATTGTTGTCGAAGAACATCTGGGTCGTCAGATATTCACATCCGGCATCCACCTTCGCCTTCAGTCCCTGAATATCCGCATTTTTGTTAGCAGAATCGGGATGCACCTCCGGGTAGCAGGCGCCGCCCACGCAGAAATCTCCGTTTTCCTTAATAAAACGCACCAGATCGGAGGCGTGCGTAAAATCCGTAAATACTTCTCCGTCGAAATCCTTGGGAATATCTCCTCTCAGAGCTAAAATATTCTCGATCCCTGCTGCCTGCATTTCTGTAAGAGCGGTGCCGATGCTGCCCCTGTCAGCACAGACACAGGTCAGATGCGCCACGGTAGGCACATTGTGCTGCTTCTGAATCTCTCCTGCCAAAGCAATGGTATGTCCCTTGGTGCTGCCGCCGGCACCGTAAGTCACGCTCATATAAGCAGGCTGCAATGCCGCGATCCCCAGTGCTGCTGCCTCCACATTTCCGAAATCCGTGCTCTTCTTCGGAGGAAATACCTCAAAAGAGAGCGTTGCTGTATCTTTATTCAAAATATCTCTGATTTTCATACAATTCTTCTCGCCTTTCCATCATCTACATTACCTTCAGGCTACGTAATTACCCTTTGTTTTCCCGCAAAAAGATCGGCAGGAAATCCTGTTTTTCCTCTTCCTTAGTCTCACTCTCCGCAATGACATTCCGGATATTCTGCATCCGCTTATCCAGTGCCGCACTCTGCTGCGCACAGTCATACAGCTCGTCCTTCAGGAACTTTGCCTGACTCTCCGGAATGTTTTTCTTATACTGCAGCTTGTGCTCCAGGCTCGCCCAGAAGTCCATGGCTATCGTACGGAACTGTACCTCCACATAGACCAGCTTCTTCGTATTCTGTAAAAAGATCGGCACCTGCACGATCAGATGAAGGCTGCGGTAACCGCTCTCCTTCGGATTCTTTATATAATCCTTGCGCTCGATCAGGGTAATGTCATCCTGGCGTAAAAAGCTCTCCGCCAGTTCGTAGATATCATCCGGAAACGAACAGATGACCCGGATCCCGGCGATATCGCGGATATTCTCTTCGATGCCTTCCAGCGTCATGGGAATATTTTTCCGGCGGATCTTCCTAAGGATGCTGTCGTAGGACTTCACCCGGGTCTTGATGCCCTCGATGGGATTGCGGTCATATTCCAGAGAATATTCCTGATTCAATACTTTAAATTTCGTCTCCACCTCCATGATGGCACACTGATAATAAGACATCAGCTCGTCCATGGGGCGCTTATTCTTCTCGATCAGATCCAAGAATTGATCCGATAATAAATGCTGTTTGAAAAATTTATCTCTGAGTGTATCCATTGTGATTTATTCCTTCTCTAAAGTACTGCATTACATAACGATTCTATTATATACACTCAATCGCATCACTGCAATAAAGTTAAAAGAAAGAATTTGAGAAAAAAACAGGAACAGCAGCGATCTGCCATTCCTGTATCACTTTTGCTTTATCCATTCTCACAATCAGCTATGATTTTCCTTACTTCCTCAATGCTTTTCTCTGTGACCGCCGCAATCTGCTCCGGTTGCATTCCGTTTTTATGCATCCTGGCTATCATTGATGCTTCTGCTCTCGCTTCACCGATTGCAATTCCCTTTTCTTCGATTCCTTCACTCAAATTACACATTGTACTCACATCCCTTCGCAAATTCTCTTCCAGCTCAATATCGTACTCTGTTTCCATGATCGACATTTTCTCATCTACTGTCAGGTTCTGCGACAGTAGTGCTCCCAGAAGACGGTGCAATTCATATCTCTCATCCTGTTCCGGAAGTTCTTTTGCAATCCCAATCATTATAATATTGATCAGATCGATTTTTCCCTTCCATTCATGGTTCCCGATTACAGCATCATTTACAAAATGAATATGGTTCATACTGTTCTGTCCCATATTCATACATATCCAAATGGAATAAACTCGTTTAATATCATCATAACCGGATTTAACAAAATCCCGCTCCTTTTGGGATGATACCAGGCGACTCGCATAAAATATCGCACGATTTAAAATCTCATAACTCGTCGGTTCATCTTTCTGTGCTTCCACATTTATGATGATTTGTGTCAATCCGGCATCCTTGCTATCTTCAGATGGTAACCGGACATAAAAAATAATGTCAAATCTTATCAGTCCCTCGTTTATTTCCGCGTTTTCCGTATTCAGACCGATAATCTGCTGTCCCTGTTGTTCGTGATTGGTCATCCCCGGTTCTATCGGCACCTTGCTGATATAAGGTGTTCCTTCTATATAGGGAATCACCTCCCTGGGATTCATCCCCTTGAATTCATCTACTGCTCTGGTCAGTATATGAGCCAGTATAATTTTATGCCCCAGCAGATTTTTGACTTTCGCATCATATTGTGCCTTTTGATTTGTCGCTATTACAGCTCTTTTCAGTGTATTATGCATAAGGTCTTATCCTTTCTATAAGACCTTCTCCGAAATTCTCTCCCAAAATATATTATATCTTACGAAAACTATTGCCACAACTACTATTTTCACTTCCGCAATCTCTTCCGATACCCTGCCGGTGTCTCCCCGTAGGCCCTCTGGAAGGCATCGTTAAATGCTCTGGCATCGCCAAAGCCTACATTCATGGCAATCTCGTAGACTTTTTTGTCAGTGTCCAGAAGCAGTGTGACTGCATGTTTCAGGCGGATCTGATTGACATAGTCCTTGAAATTTTTGCCGGTGCTTTTATGTGCATTTATCCACAGAGCATAACTTTAGCACAGAAAGCACCATTCTGATAGGTAAACGTACTTGCACCGCCGCTTTTTTCTACAATATGTTGGATAGACTGGATGCCGACGCCATTTCCCTTTCGTTTGGAGGATTGGAAAACACCGTCCTTCTCCCTGATTTCGCCGTCATAGGCATTCTCCACTTCGATCAGAAGCAGCCGCTCGGCATGCAGATATGCAGTAATTTTGATCTGCCGCCGGTCTGGTGCAGTACGGATACTGGCTTCGAGCGCATTTTCCAACAAGTTGGACAAGACCAGACACATGTTGATCTCATCGATTGGAAGAGTCTGCGGCAGATCGAGCTTTGCACAAAAGGGAATGTCTTCGCGCTTTGCCAGGGCACAATAATAGCCGATGACGCTATCTGCTGCGCGGTTTTCGCAGAAGTGTATACTGAGATTCGGGATGCGGGAAATGTTTTTTCAAGGTAGCTTTTCAATCCCTCCATATCGCCGGTCTCAGCCAGCGCGGAAATTTGATTCAATTGATGGCGCATATCATGCCGCGCCTGCCGCACTTCTTCGATGGAAGCTTTGAGATTCTCATAGCGCTGCTGCTGCAGGAAGAGAAGCTGGTTTTCCTGCTGTAGTCTCGCGTTGCGGTTGAGACTGGTGGCCATTAGCAGGAAAATTGCGTTGAACCAGAGCAAAAGCAAAAGAAGTGCAATACTTATCACAATATAGCCCTGCAATACACGACCGGTCCTAAGCGTCATCTGATAGCGCGGGATCATAAAAAGGTTCAAAAAAATGAACACCAGCGGCAAAACCCAGAACACATACCATGTCTGCGCAAAATTATCATCCTCGACCATCACACGAACTGCATGGGTTGACGGATAGAACGCTGTCAGCACCAAAATCCAGCAAACAACATTATAAAATACACAGGCTGCAAGGCAGAACCACGGTTCGTCCTGTGGCAGCTGCATATGCAGAGCAATCGCAACGCTGATAGCCCGGGACAAGCTGTTGATGCATGCAAATACTGCGCAAACAGTCAGTGCAATTGTTCCGGATTTCCAGAGGGAGATTTGGAGTGTTCCGGTATATAGCCCAATTGCAAGCAATGTGATCCCTGCCAGGGCAGACGCAGTGGACGCATGAAGCTGATAGCAGACGATCCCACCACCGATACATAATCCTGCCATCAGTGGGAGAATCCGGGCGGCAAGCTTTCCGGGAGACTGCTTCAGATAGGATTTTACAGGGAAATATGCAAGTAAAAGACCGGGGAGTACGACGGACAACTCCAGGATCGGACGCAGAATATCTTTCATCTCATACACCCCCTTGCAGCAGAAATTCCATAAATGCCTGCCTGGCAGGCTTCAAAAGTTCTTGGTTGACATATACGCGGCTGCCGTCGGTCATGCAGAAAGCAGCGGCCTGAAAATCAGCGGCATGTTCTAAATTGACAATCACACCGCGGCTGCAGACAAAAAAGCGTGGATCTTTTTTCAGCGGCTCGGTAAATGCCTTAAAGCTTTGCCGCGTGGCAAGCGTTTTTCCGGCAGTTGTGCGAATGTTGATCATATGAGCAAAATGCTCGGCAAAGATAATGTCCCTATAGCGAAGGCGAACGTCACTGCCACTGACTTTCACTGTCAGAATCGGCTCCGGACGCGGAAGTTTAGCGAGCAGTTCAGCAAGCAGACCGGCAAGTTCTCCCTCGGAAAAAGGCTTCACGAGATAGTGAAATGCCCGCACCTGAAATCCCTCCAGTGCATGGTCGGTAGATGTTGTGGTGAAGATCAGAAAGCAGTCTGCGTCCGTCTTCCGAAGTTCCTTTGCCGCATCCATGCCGCTTAATCCTTTCATGTAAATATCCAGAAATACCACAGTAAAGTGCCGTTCTTTTTCTGCTGCGAGAAAGCTCTCGCTGCTATCAAATTCTAAGATCTCCGTCTCTACACCGTACAAGCTCAGCTGTCGCTCAAGCCGCATTTTCAACAGCGCACGTTCGGTCTCGATATCATCCACTATTGCTATCCTCATATCGGACTGACTCCTTTGTAAAAAATTCCAGTAACTAAATTATATCATACCTGTCCAACACCGGCACAGTGAAAAACTCAGATTTCGTGACGGAATTGAGGGTTTCGTGCCAAACGGCTTGAAAAGCGTTTGCATATCCGTATACTGACAAGCAGAAAGCATCAATGACGGCAGAAAGGAGGGAGTGCCGTGTACCACATTGCCGTGCTGACAAATAGTGAAACACAGGAAGCCTTTTATATAGAGCAGCTTTCACGGTTCTGCTTTGAACGCGGTCTGTTTCCCAAAATGGACTGTTACCGTGGGCAGGAGTTGTTCTTTGATGTGGCGCGTATAAATGCGCCAACCTGCACTGTGATCGCACTTCCGGGGGTAGCAGGGTTGAATGCGGTGGAGCATCTGCGGACGCTTTTTCCCGAAATGCGCATCATCTGGTGCAGCGATCTGGATTTTTCCCTGCATGCGTTTCGGCTGCGTGTAGACTATTTTCTGTTAGAGCCAATAACAGAAGAAGCGTTTCAGCAGGGACTTTCTACATGGTCAGATGGGAAAAAAACGTCTGCCTTATTCCGAACGGCTCACAACAAACATAACAATGAGGAGGATTATTGATGAAAAAGAGAAAAAAGATTTATTCTGTATTTAGCTTTCTTCTGGCGGGAGCACTGTGCCTGTCTATGACGGCCTGCAGCAAAACGCCCACACCGGCAGAGGACGAAACAACATCTTCTGCACCGTTATCCGGTGCACTGCCCGTGAAGGCTTTACAACCCAAACACGTGGATGAAAACCCTTATATGGCAAAAAGTGATGCAAACATCCATCACGACGGCTACAACACCGACTCAACGGATGAAATTCTGCCGCTCGGCATCTATCCGGAAATCAATGTTTCCTTTGAGACAACGAACCCGAACGCCTCACCCGCGATTTACTTTGACAACTACGGTCACGCGGTCGTGCCACTGCTCGGCGGCATCGCCATCCGTGATCTGAATGCAACAGAGACGAAGACGCTCGGCTATTTTTCACCGATGCAACATGATGGCGGCGGTTACGTCATCCAGAGTTCCTACACATTCCTTGACTCTAAAAACCGTGTCGTCTGCCCGACGAGCAACAACCATGTACTGATACTGCGTACGACAGAGGAAGATGGCAGCGTCATTCCGGAATTTGAAAAGGTTCTGGATATCGATATCAAGGCAGCTGCTGAGACCGCGCTCGGCAAAGAGCTGACACAGAATCTTCTGTCCGTGGTCTTTGACTACGACGGAAACCTTTGGTTCGCCACCGGCGGCTTCCGAATCTATCCCGAGCGGCAGCAGCAGGGTGTTCTCGGCTACATTGCCCACACAGCGATAGAATCGATTCTGAATGGCGAACAAACCGATCTTTCAAAGGCTGTCTTTGTTTACGGGCTGCCCCTTGGCGAGGGCGCAGAAAACGGCATTGCTGCCTCCAAAGACGGTGCGGTCATTCTGACGAACCAGAACTGCTATCTGTTGCGCGCGGAAGAAGGTGTGAACGTTGTGTGGTGCACGCCATATGAGAGTGTCGGTGCGAAGGTCAGTCATGATGGCGATAAGACTACCGGCGGCGGCCTTGCCTGGGGTGGCGGCTGCTCGCCCACACTGACACCAAACCTTGTACTGTTCACCGACAACGCAGACCCCGTTAAGCTTCTTGCGCTCGACATGAAGACCGGAGAGGTCGTAGCCAGCATGCCTGTTTTGGATGATCTGCCCGATGGGTATCAGGTGGCGGTTGAGAACTCTGCAATCGTTTATGACGACGGTGAAGGCACCGTCAGCACGATCGTCTGCAACTGGTTCGGCGCTGGTAACGCAGGTCTTGCCGACCCTGACAATGACTCTTCGATTCAGAGCTACGCCAACATTTATGACCAGAACTGGCTGATGAAGGGTAATGTTATGATCGCCCCGGGCGTTGAGCGGGTGGACACCCTAAAAACCGCCGATGGCTATGAAATGAAGAGCGTCTGGAGCCGGAACGATTTGCGCGACACGGCGATCATGAAGCTCTCCACTGCAACAGGCTATATCTACGGTTACGTACAGGATTTGGATACCGGCATGTGGCAGTACATTATTTTGGACTTTGCAACAGGCGAAACCGTCTTCACGATGGATGTGTCCAACAAATACGGCTACAATAATATGGCCATCGGCATGTACACCGGCAGCAACGGAAATACGCTCTACTGCCCGACAGGCTATCTGGAACTGCTGCGTTTGCAGGATCGCTTTGTGTACCTGCCAGAGCTTCCGTACCGTGAGGTTGATCTTGATCAGGCGGCAAGAAATGTTCTTTCGCAGGATCAGTTTGCGCAGGATGGCGGTGAAGGTACGGTTGCAAGCTGGCACAACACCGCGACCATCTGCAACGTGCATCCCAACACCATGGTAGCCTTCCGTATGAACAACCTGTCCGGCAACGTCTCTGATCTGACGCTCTACGCCTATGGTGCAGACGGCAAGCTGGAAAAGATTGCCCCAGAACTGTGGTCGCTCACAGACGAGACCGGAGCAAATGTGACGGAGCTGACAGACGGCGTGCTCTATGAGCTGCGCGTGACCGTCTCCGACGGCGGTGATCTCGACCTGAACGAAACAGAAAAAGAAATCAAGCTATCTGTTGTACTTGGAAAATAAATCAGTTTGAAGATAAATCAGTTTTGAAGACAGCTATCATTTACCGGATTTTTATCTGCTGTAAACTTAGATCGTAGATGCGATGATCTGCATCCTGCCCTGTAATTCTACTTTGCCGTAGCCATCGGGCAGGATCAGATGATCGCCCTTTTTTAAATGAGTACCGTTCAGTGTGCCTTCACCTTCTACCACGCTCATGAGGGCGAAAGGCTTATCCTGCCAGGTCTCCACACGGTGTTCCACATCAATGCGGTATACGGTGTAGTAAGGGCACTGGATCAGCTGCTGAATGGCATCGTCCTTCTTCTCGGTATGCACCACACTGTTCTCTGCGGATTTTGCCGGAACGGTGATCACATCGATACTCTGTGCGATGTGCAGCTGTCTGGGCTTGCCGTTGCTCAATCTGTCGTAATCATACACACGATAAGTAATATCGCTGCTCTGCTGGGTCTCTAAGAGAAGAGTTCCTCCCTTGATGGCATGCACGGTACCGGGATCGATCTGGATGAAATCCCCGGGCTTAATGGGAATCTCTCGGATGAATTCCTTCCATCTGCCCTCATGGATCATCCGCTTCAGTTCTTCCTTCGTCTTCGCATTGTGTCCGGCTACCAGCGTAGCATTCTCCTTGCAATCCAGGATGAACCAGCACTCGGTCTTACCCAGGGATCCGTTCTCATGAACCTTCGCATACGCATCATCCGGATGTACCTGAATGCTGAGATCGTCCTTCGCATCAATGATCTTGACCAGCAGAGGGAAACGATCCATTCCCGTGTTTCCGAACAGCTCGGGGTGCTTCTCCCACAGCTCGGACAGCTTCATTCCCTTATAAGCGCCGCTTGCCACGGTACCGTCTCCGTTAGGATGAGCACTGATGCCCCAGCACTCCCCGATGTCATCTCCCTCAATGGGGTAACCGAATTCTCTGTTCAGCCGGGTGCCGCCCCAGATGTTGTGAGTACACACCGGGTTTAAAAATATAATATCTTTATTCATGCTCCTGTTCCTGCTTTCTTTGAATCTGTCCGTGATACATTTTTATTTATACTAATAGCTCAACATTACGGTGCTGTCAATCATTTCGTGTTACCTTCTTCCCTCACCCCGGACACGATCACCGACACCAGATAGAACTCTGCCTTGTCTTCCGCATGGGTCTCCGTGATCTCCACACGTACCCGGTGTTCCCCATAGGGCAGGTGCTCTGCCACCGTTGTCAGCTGCATTTTGTCTCCCCAGGTCTCATCGAAGGTTCCGTCCAACACGCACGCCGTCTCAGGGTTCTCATCGACCACTGCCGTGGCAATGGGTGCAGGTCCGTCCTTCACTCGGCGGTATTGCACGGCGGCACCGGCCCCCCGGAAAGTGAACTCCAGATAAGCTCCTTTTTCCCCGGCGCTCCATCCGTTTCGGAAAATATCCGTGATATCTCTCTGCGGTGTCATATCTTCTTCAAAACCGCTCTTCTCCGGTGTGGAATTAAAATATTGTAGTCTCACGCAATGCTCATAGGCATTCTCTGTCAGCGGGGCCGGGAAAATTTCCTGCGGCTCTTGCGTTTTATCATGGATTACCTTTTCCAGGAAATTCGTGATCACAGATGCCATGAATTCATGCCCAAGATTATTGGGATGGAGAAAATCTGCCGTAATCTTCTCTGCCGGCAGTTTTCCTGCCGCCACAGCGGGATAGATGCTGTTCTGCATGCTGATGCAGGGCAGATCATAATGTCTCCCGATCTGCGCATGATAGTATGCAGCACTTTTACCAGTATCATAATAGACATTATGGATCAGCACCATTGCCGGTGCGCTCGCACTGCCATAAATCTGCCTCACCAGGCCTTCGTAGGTCTCGCAGAAATGCGGCGTACTGTGATCGTTCACGGAAAATTCTACAAATACCAGATCCGGCAGCCGCGGAAGCAGGTCTTCCTGTACTCTCGCCGCGCCGAACTGGGAATCGGTAGCTCCGATTCCGGCGTTCACATAATCAAATTCCGTATTGGGAAATACCTTTTTCAGCCAGCCAAATGTCCTTGCCGCATAACATTTGTCCGGATCCGTAGCGGAAAATCCCTGGGTAATGGAACCGCCGATAAATCCTACCGTAAGCCGCTCTCCTTTGGCTGCACGGTTCATAAAACCTTTCAGTCTGGTCAGGTTGCCCCGGTTCAGGATTCCGGCTTCTTTATCAATGATGTTCCCCGCACTCTTGCGGTTCTCATAGATGCTGTTTTCCAGAGTGCAATAACGTTTCGCCTTGTTTTTCAGAGTCTTGCCGATGCGGAAAATTTCCTCCGGGCGGTATCCTCTGGACTCCAGATAATAAATGCCGCTGTACAGGTTGATCGATACATCGGGGTATTTATCTCCGATCATAGCTTCGAACATGATCATAATATGACCGATTTTCTCCCAGGCAGCTTCCACATGATTGTCCAACAGCAATAGGAACTCATCCTTTTTCACATGGCACACCATTTCCTGTCCCTTCAGGTGCTTTTGAATGTGCGTCCCCAGATGGTACAGAAGGCTGTTTTTCACTTCCTCACTCATCTTCGCGGAAATCTCATCGTAATCCCGGATGCCCAGAAATACCTCTGCATACTGACCGTCCTGCCAGGGCAGGATCTGTTCCAGTTTTATCGAAAAGCTTTCCGTTGTCTCCACTCTGGCATATAATTCCTCTTTTTCCATCATACGCTGTCTCCAAAACCGCAAAGGACCCGCTCATCGCGGGTCCCTCGATTCTATCTTCTGCCTTCTTCTGTATCGCTTGTTGTGACCACGCTGTGTTCTTTGATATAGTCAACCACTTCATCGATGGTCGTAAACGCCAGCCCTACGTAGCTGTCTGCTGCGCCATAGTAAATGGCGATCTTGCCGCTCTCGGAATCATGAATGGTAGCGCAGGGAAAGCATACATTCGGTACGAATCCTCTCTCCTCATACCACTCTTCCGGTGTCAGCAGGAAGTTCTCACAACGATATTTTACGATGGACGGGTTGTCAATATCCAGGATTGCTCCACCGATGGAATAGACATAACCATTACAGGTTCCGCTCACACCATGATAGAACAGCAGCCACCCTTCAGAGGTCTCAATGGGAGCTGCACCGCCACCGATCTTCAAGGACTCCCACCATTCGGAAGACTTTCCCATCACATGTCTGTGTTTGCCCCAAAATACCATATCGGGGCTCTCACTGACGAAAATATCACCGAAGGGCGTATGTCCGCTGTCGGAAGGACGGGACAGCATCATGAAATTACCGTGTACTTTTCTGGGGAACAGTACGGCGTTACGGTTAAAGGGGAGAAACGGATTCTCGATTCTGGTAAACGTCTTGAAATCCGTAGTTTTCGCAATACCGATGGCTGCACCGTAAAAATCCTGACACCAGATGATGTAATAGGTATCTTCTACCTTCACCAGTCTGGGATCATAAGCGTAGATCGGCATAAAAGGCTTGCCTTCTTCATCTACAAACTGAATCTTATCTTTATCAAAATCCCAATGAATTGCATCTTTGCTGCGTCCCATGTAGATATAAGGAATACCGTTGACCTGTTCCCCACGGAACACGCCGATGAATTCATCACCGTAAGGCATTACGGCACTGTTGAAGATTCTGGCTACTCCTTCTACGGGATTTCTGCCAATAATAGGGTTCTCACTATATCTCCATACCGGTGCTCCGGTATGGCCTTCGGGTTTATCCTGCCAGGGTACATTAGGTACTGCAGGGCTGATCATCTTAACCTTGCTCATTCAGGTTACCTCATTTCTGTATTATTTATCTTGCTTCCTGTTTTAAGAACTCTTCATTTTTGTGAATGAGTTCACATCTCTGTGCCACACATTCCACGCTTCTTCCGGGATCGGAAGGGGTGTGGAATACATAATCCACAAGCTTATCTATAGTAGTCGTTGCCACATGCATGCGAGTATCGCTGGATGCGTAGTAGATAAAGACTTCCCCCTTCTCATTCGCGATAGCACCGTTGGTAAATACTACGTTTGAAACATCTCCCACTCTCTCTTCCCCTCTGGGACCGATCAGCAGACCCGAAGGCTCTGCGATCACTTTTGCCGGGTCTTTTAAGTCCGTGGCAAAAGCATAAATAACGTAACGTAAACCGGCTGCGGTATTACGTACTCCATGTGCGATATGTATCCAACCTCTGTCTGTTTTGATGGGGGTAGCGCCCGCACCGTTTTTGGCCTCGGTAATGGTGTGATATTTACGCAGACTGGTCATGCGCTCTTCGTCGATCACTGCATGAGTGATATCGTCACACAGTCCGAAACCGATTCCTCCGCCACTTCCGGTCTCGATGAAATCATCCATCGGTCTGGTGTAGAAAGCATATTTGCCATCCACGAATTCCGGATGCAGCACTACATTTCTCTGTTGGGGAGAACGAAGGGTCTTTAAATTCTCCAGTCTCTCCCAGTGTTTTAAGTCTTTAGTTCTTACAATGCCTGCAGCCGCTACTGCTGCGGACAGATCATTTACGGAGGTATCCTTGCTTTCGGAACAGAACACACCATAGATGTAACCATCTTCATGTTTGGTGAGACGCATGTCATAGACATTGGTCTCTTCCGGGCAGGTGTCATCTAACAGAATGGGATAATCCCAGAAACGGAATCCATCGACACCATTGTCACTCTCCGCCACACCAAAGAAAGACTTTCTGTCGTTGCCTTCGATACGGGCTACCAGATAATACTTGCCGTTTAATTCAATGGCTCCGGAATTCATGACCGCATTGATCCCCAGACGCTCCATGAAATAGGGATTGGTCTTGGGATTGAGATCATATCTCCAGGTCAGGGGAATATGTTCTCTGGTCAGAACCGGATATTCATAACGGTCATAAATACCGTTGTAGAAATCGGACTTTACATTTTTACGGGAAAGCAATTTCTCCTGCTTCTCTTTCTCTATGTAATAACGCTCTAACATCTCTTCATAACCTCCATGCACATTCTGCCGTTATGGTAAGGGCACTTCCAAGGCTCCACGATAGGACGGCCGGGATAGGGATTTCCTTCCGGATCCACTTCCCAGAACCATTCGGAACCGGCTCTCTTATCGATCACATGATCCCGGATAAATGCCCATTCCTTCTCGGCTGCTTCCAGATATTCCTTCTTCTCCGGCTCTTTCTCATAGCCGTTTAAGAAACCGATCACAGTCTCTGCCTGTACCCACCAGACTCTGTGCACATTCACGACACCTCTGTCACATTCGTTTGCCAGAGAGTGTCCGTCGAATGCCACCTTATAGATCTGCGCGGTAAGGTCTTTGGTGATGACATACATCTTCTGTGTCAGTTCCGGATCATCCAGTACCTTACAGCCTCTGTCGATCAGCCAGGCGGTCTCGATGTCGTGACCGTAGGAATGCAGATCCAGAATGGTATTGTAATGCTTATCAAAGAACACTTCCTGTCTGTGCAGCTTGGGATTATAAACCTTTTCAGCGAACAGATCCATGATCCAAAGCAGGCGTCTGCGCACCTTTTCGTCGCCGGATACCCGGTACAGCTCCGTATATGCTTCAAATACATGTAACAATGTATTCATGGTCTTATCGGCCAGGACACCGTTCTCCGACAATTTCTCATTGGATTCCGGTTTAAAGTCTCTGGTGAATGCTTCCAGATATCCCACCTCATCCATACATGTAGTCTCAATCAGAGTAAACAGCTTTTTCGCCAGCTCCAGGGCTTCTGCGTCACCGCTTGCCTCATAATAGGAGGACAATGCATAAATGCAGAATGCCTGATTGTACGTATGCTTTGTAGTATCCTTCGGTGTTCCGTCGTAATTTAAGGACCAGTAGATTCCGCCGTATTCTTTGTCCAGACAATAGTCTTTCAGGAAAGCGTATCCATGCTTTGCCTCATCAAGCAGACTTTCGTCTTTTAACAGTGTATATGCATTGGAAAAAAACCAGGTGATCCTGCTGTTCAGAATACAGCCTTTTTCTGCTTTTTTATCCAGCTTCAGATCATAATCCAGATAGCCGTAATAGCCACCGAATTCGTCATCTCTCATGCCTTTCCAGAAGGGAATGATCCCCTCTGTCAGGTGGTTTTTAATTTCTTCCCGCATTTTCATTGTTTCTGTGTTCATTATGTTCCGCACTCTCCTTTGTATTAACCCTTGACAGCACCGGAGGTGATTCCACTGTAGATCTGTTTCTGACAGAGCAGGAATACGATCAGGGCAGGCAGCAGAGACATCAGTACACCTGCACAGATCAGATTGTATTTGCTTCCAAGAGGTCCGGTGAAAGTATACAGGGAGGTTGCAACCACACCGAGAGTCCTCTTGTCCTGCAGATACAGACTGGCGCAATAATACTCGTTATATACGCCTACTCCCTTAAGCACCATCGAAGTTACGATAGCGGGCTTCAGAAGCGGAAGAATGATCTTCCAGTAAATGGTAAAATAGGAGGCTCCGTCGATAAATGCGGATTCATCCAACGATACCGAAATATTTTCCATGAACTGGATGAAGATGTAGATGGAGATAACATCCGTACCCATACTCATAATGATATAACCATACAGATGATTGATAAATCCAAGGTTACTCATGATCTGGTATACAGAGACCTGCATGGCAATTCCGGGAAGGAGAGTTGCAAACAGGAACAGACTGCGGACCAGTCCGTTGCCTGGGAACTTGAATCGGTTCAGTACATAAGCAAGCTGTGTTCCCACCAGGATGGATCCTAACAGTACAAATACCAGGATGATCGCTGAGTTCAGATATGCTCTGCCCATGTTGGCACGGTTAAAAGCGTCAATAAAGTTCTGGAAGTTCAGCCAGCTTTCCGGCAGGGTCATTACGTTAGTGCTCTGATATTCTGCGTCGGTCTTGAATGCTGTGATGACACAGGATACAATGGGCAAAAGTGCCACGAAAGAGAAGAATACCAGGCTGAAATACTTAATAACGATCCAGATGACAGCGCCTGCGCTGTAATGTTTGTGGTTGGTTTTCATCTTTGCCATCTTACACTGCCTCCTTCTTCCATCTTCTCTCTCTTCTGAGACGTTTTCTTCTGGTATATTCTTCATTGTCCGCATCAGAGCTTCTAAATACCAGTTTGAAGAAGAGCTTCTGCAAAATTGTTGCTGCAAAAATGATCAGTAACAATACCACAGCCATGGCAGATGCCAGACCTACCTGCTGGTTGGTATGTGCGATCTTATCCATCAATACGAAATACGTTGCGGTTCCGCCGCCACCCTTGGTGATAACGTAAGGAGGATCGAAAGCACTCAGGGAACCTGTGATAGACAAGATCACGTTCAGCGTAACGATGGTCTTAATGCTGGGTAAGATAATATGTATAAACTGTTGGAATTTATTGGCACCGTCCAGCTCTGCTGCCTCGTACATCTCGGAGTCCACGGACATGATGGCACCGATGAAGAGTACCATGTTGTTGCCGTAATAACGCCATACCGAGGAAGCCACCAAAGAGATATTGTTAACGCTCTTGTCCTTCAGCCAGAACGGAAGACTTTCTAAGTTAAATCCACACCACTGTAATACCGTATCGAATACAAATCCTCTGGTGTAGAAGAATTTGAAGATAAATCCAATGGCAATACCACTGATCAGATAAGGGAAGAACATGAATCCCTTGAACATATTGCCAAACTTGGTCTTAAAGCTAAGGATCGTTGCCAGGTACAACGCAAGTACCAGCTGCACCATTGCGCCTGCCATGTAATAAAGGCTCAACTTCAAAGCACTGAAGCATTCATCCTTTTTAAATACGTCGATGTAGTTCCGAAATCCTACAAACTGTCTTTTGTCTACCGGGGTAGCATATTTCATTTTATAAAAACTGAATTTTACCATCTCTCCAAAAGGAAGATAGGTGAACACGAACAGCAAAAGCAGGGGAATGATCATGAAGGACAGTATGACGATGGTCTGTTGTCCGTTCCTGCTCTTTACCCATTTTTTCATGCTGAAGGGTTTTTTTGTTTTCTTCATTGTCTCTGCACTCATCGAAATATCTCCATACCCTTCTCTCTTAGATAAGAGGGAACCGGATAAATGGTTCCCTCTCACTTCAGAAGATTAAATTAGTTACCTATTAATTACTGGATCTCTACACCACAGCTCTCCTGTGCGGAAGTCCACTCTTCGTTCCACTCGTCGATGATCTCATCATAGGTCTTGGAACCATCTGCTGCACACTCTACCAGCTCCTGCAGCTTGGTCTCACCGTTGTTGTTGATGTTAAGACCACTTTCAGCGTTCAGCTCGTTTAACAGATCCTCTTCGCCTTCGATCGCAGGATCATCCACTACAAAGTCGATATCCTTGAATGCTGCATAGAAATCCGGTAATCTGGTATCCTTGATAGCAACGGGAAGTCCGCCGCAGTCATAGGAGAATCCGGATTCTTCTGCCATGAACTTAACGAAGCACAGAGCTGCTGCCTGATTGTCTTCGGTGGTATTAGCATTGATACCAAAGCTGTAGTCAGGGCCTACAGATGCTGCCTGCTTACCGCTGGTCAGGGTAATAGGGAACGGCATATAAGCGATATCATCGCCGTGATCGCCGGCTTCCTTCATCTGAGGAACTGCCCAGGAACCAAGAACCATGCATGCGATCTGGCCATTGTTGATCATACCCTTACAGCCTTCCCAGTCCGTGGTGGAGTAGTCTTCCTCGGTAAGGCCTTCAGCAACTGCATCGTACATTACTTTGTATACGTTGTAAGCGCCTGTTCCGTCGCCGGGATCAGCAAAAGGATTGGCTGTGTGCAGTAACTTCTGGTTCATATAAGTGCTGTCTCCGGTAGCACTGCCGCTGATAGCGGGATCCCACTGGGCGCCCATTGCCCAGCCTGCTGCGTAGTTGGTGTACAAAGGAACGATAGAGCTGTCATACTCTTTGATCTGCTTTAATGCTGCGATGAAATCTGCGGGAGTCTTAGGTATCTCTGTGATTCCTGCTGCTTCGAATACTGCCTTGTTGTATACGATGCCGCCGTTAACGCCTGCGGTGTAAGGAATACCATATACCACGCCTTCGTACATCTGGTTGTAGTAGTTCAGCTGTCCGTCCATCTCGGTAGTAGTTCCGAGCGGCATGAAATAGGTACTCAGATCAGCCTTGTCAACTGCGGGGATCATCATAACATCGCCCCAGTCACCACCCTGCAGACGAAGCAGCGTATCACTTGCATAGTCGGTGATACCTTCAATATCAACAGTGATGTTGGGATACATCTCGTTGAATGCATCAATGTAAGTCTGGAAAGGAACTGCTGCGCCGTCCTCTAACAGGTCGGTACGGTTAGTCAGGACCTTAATGGTCGTGGTAATGTCGGTGTAATCCCTGTCTCTTATACACATCTGACGCTGCCGACGATAAGGC
>ENA-UALO01000180-UALO01000180.1-human-gut-metagenome-genome-assembly--contig:-NODE-180-length-28822-cov-17.897348_pt1 | contig 28822 bp, 41 predicted proteins | sample MGYA00243701_ERZ654470 | MGnify/ENA primary metagenome ERZ654470 (study PRJEB26926, sample SAMN06164444) | human gut metagenome | biome: ENVO:00009003; feature: ENVO:2100002; material: ENVO:00002003...
CCTCGTACCACGCCTTCTGCTGGGCAGCGACTCTGTCCTTGTTCGCCTCGTACCATGCCTTCTTCTGGGCAGCGACTCTGTCCTTGTTCGCCTCGTACCACGCCTTCTGCCGGGCAGCGACTCTGTCCTTGTTCGCCTCGTACCATGCCTTCTGCCGGGCAGCGACTCTGTCCTTGTTCGCCTCGTACCACGCCTTCTTCCGGGCAGCGACTCTGTCCTTGTTCGCCTCGTACCACGCCTTCTGCTGGGCAGCGACTCTGTCCTTGTTCGCCTCGTACCACGCCTTCTTCCGGGCAGCGACTCTGTCCTTGTTCGCCTCGTACCATGCCTTCTGCCGGGCAGCGACTCTGTCCTTGTTCGCCTCGTACCACGCCTTCTGCCAGGCGGCGACTGCTTTTTGTTTTGCCGTCTTTGGGTTGATAATGTCCTTGTCGATGACGTCGAGCTCTTTGTACTCATCCCATGTCAGAGCCGCCTCCAGGCACTCCTCCGGCACGTCAGGATATGGGCACTCCAGGCAGTTGTGGTTGCACTCGATCATGTTAGACGCCTCCTATATTTGAATAATCTTACCGGTTCCTCTGTGCCGGATACTCCGCAATTTGCCCTCCAGCGTCACCTCTGCTGCCGCCCGGTCACCCTTGCTGGGCTTACCCGCCCAAATGAGGGCACGGTGCATTGCGTACCGCGGGCACTTGTCGTGGCAGACCAGCGTCCTGTCCGTCTCAAACGTGCAGTCTCTGCACGGCCACAATTTCCGTGTCCATCTCCGCTGCTTGTAGCAGACCGGACACAGCTCCGCCGCGCCGACCGTCACCAGGGTTTTGGTGCTCCATAGGCGCTGGCAGTGGGCGCAGGGCTTACGCGCCACGATAGTCACCTCGCTGACGCATCCGCCCGAAGGCGTCCTCTGCTACGCTCAGCAGCAGCGCCGTCGCCACCATCATCGCAACGCCAGGCCAGTGGTTGCCCTCCATCGCCATAGTCAGGCCGGATACCCCGGCTCCCAAGGCCATCAGACTGGACACAAACCCCACCGTAAACTGGCAAGTGTGTTTTACTCCCAGCATCGTTCTTCCTCCCCTCCGGCGATTGTCATTGCGATGATGGATTTGGATACATACTCGCCAAGGCTTTCATCAAACACATTTGCCTGATATTCCTGTTCCGTTGTCCCAGACCTCTGATATTTTTTCCCAGACTCATGACTTTCCCAAATCTGTGGATTTGTCTTGTAACCCATGTGCAAAAACAGATGTCCCAGCTCATGCGCTACCGTAAAATTTTTCCTTCGCTCGCTTTGGTAGGGGGATACTTTAATGCAAAAACTATCTTGGTCTACTTTTTCAATCGTCCCATCATATAGACTTTCTTTTTCATTATCAACGCATCCGCCTAATTTTTCTACGATTTCATCGATATTCTTTATTGGAACTCGGATGTCGTATATTTCGATAATCAGTTCAGCCAACTCGTTGATATATTCGCGTGTCAACATGTCCATATATACCCCCCTTTCATTAAACTTTATGTCCTACTCCCGAAACTTTGCTAAAATATCATCAAAACTTTAACAAAGTTTACTCTTATTTTTGATTATACATGTCGGAGCCGCGGTTGTCAACCAGGGTCTATTGACAAATCAAACCTCGAACGGTTATAATAGACATTTAGTTCCAAAATGCGGACTTTGCTTATGTTTTACAATTCTTCCTCTTCTGAAAAAAACAAAAGGCCTGGGGCAGTTTGAACCGCCCCAGGCTTTTTGCTGTCTATCACATCATTTTAGCAGCGCGTCCCAAGTCTTCGCCCCCACGACACCATCCACGCTCAGCTGATACTGCCGCTGGTACGCCTCCACCGCCGCTTTGGTGGCATTGCCGAAGACACCATCCACAGCGATACCACCCAGCAGCTTCTGCAGCGCACGCACCTGCTGTCCCTTGTCACCTTTTCTCAGCGTGTCCATATCATGTACCTCCTCAATCGACTTATTATTCGCGAAGTCCTCATAGAAATAGGACCGGTCTACCTTACCGGTCACGCCGGTCACCTTGCCCTTGTCGGTGTACTGCCAGCCAACGTAGTTCTTAACCTGCTTGGGCGGGATTGCCGACCATTTGGCCACCCACAGCGGGTAGCTAGACAGCTTGGACAACTGCAGGCCACTGATGAAATAGCTGTCGCTGGAGTAGATGCCCACAGCATGCCCTGCCGCCGCCGTAGCCGCCAGGAACGCTTTGGCGCAGGTCGTCCGTGCCGCAGCGGACAGGCGGTTGAAGGCGCTGGGGTTGGCGGACGGTTCACTGTCCAGCCAGACCCGGAAGTTGATGTGCGCCTTGTAGGGCTTCAGCAAGCTCGTCAGATAGGCCGCATCCCCTTCCGCCTGAGCGACAGAGGTGTGCGCCGTCCACCAGTAGACGCCGATCCGCTTGACCCCGGCGCTGATGGCGCCCTGGATGTGCTTCAAGAACATGGGGTCAGTCTTCAGGCCGCCGCCCGTTCCGCGGTAACCGGCACGGATGACGACGCCATCCACATCCTTAGTTGCCTTCGCCCAATCGACGGTCGGGTTGAACTGGCTGACGTCCATAAAATGCAGTTTTGTCACTGTGGGAACCTCCTTTATTTTGGGCACGACCACCACCAGGATGGGCGAATTGAACGCATAGCCACTGGTGATCTTGTTGGCCTTGTAACGCCCCTTGCTGTCCAGCTGACTGCCCTTTGCGCCGTTGCAGCTGTAGATCGCACCGCCGCCAGCGCAAATGCAGACGTTGCTGTCCTGGACGCAGAGGACGCCCTTCTGCCGGTACTTCGCGGGCAGGTCAGCGTACTTCTTCCCTACCCACACCACGTCCACCTTGTCCTTAGGCAGATTGGCCACGCCGGTCATCGCCTTGGCCACGGTGGACTTTTTGCGCAGGATGTTGGCGTCCGAGCCGCCCACGGCGTCCCGATGGCCGACCACATCGCCGCTGGCCAGGATTCCAGCCAGCTGATAGGCGATGGAGGCGGAGGAAGCGCAGGTGACCTTCTTGGCGCTCAGCAGCTGGGCGTAGGTCTTCGCACCGCTGGCGTGAGTGCAGCGCAGGGACACAATCTTCGGATAGAGCTTGTCCGCTGCCTCTGCCGCCTTGGCCAGGTAATCAATCTTCGTCACTGTTGCCGCCATGGTTATCTCCTTTCTTCTGGAGCATTTCGATCGCATTCTGCATCACCGCAGGCATGGGCACGCCCATGAGGCCAGCGTTCTCCGTGATGGAGATGACCTCACTGACAATGAACGCCGTGCAGACGCCGTCCTTGACGAAGGCAGTGCCCAACAGCAGGTCGAGCAGATGCGCCACCAGCACCATCAGCAACGCCATACACTTGCGCACCAGCCCCTTCCAGCAGGCTTTGGATTCCAGCGCCCCGTTGACTGTCTTAGGACTGCGATGGAACACCCCGGCGCAGATTAAGCCGGAAATGTAGTCGATGGCCATGAAGATGCAAAGCGCCTTTAGCGCCAGATCCAGGCCGCCGATGAAACCAGAGATGGCGGCACCAACCAGCCCCGCACCCGTACAAATCATTTCTTTCATGTTGTTCTCCTTTTTCAATTGATTGGATAGGCCAGGTTGATCCAAAAGGCGTTGGCGGATCCACGATTGATCTGTAATCCACCGTCGGCAGGGATACGCAGTCTGGCCGGATTGGTAGTGGGCGCTTTCCAGGAGGGCAGTGTTGCATAGATGGCCGTTCCGTTTTGCGGACCCGGCACCTTACTACTGTCTAACAATGTCGTCCAGCCGCTGACCGGCCCAGTCAAGGTTATGCCAGCGTTGATAAAGCACATTCCCAGCTTTTTGGTTACCGCCGCCGTGCCGTCCGACACTACACCGCCGGAAAAGCTGGTGTACGACTTAACGCTAGAATTCGTTGTAATTTGTGGCGTGTAGACAAATAATTCGTCATTCGTCAGTTTGATATAGCTCCCATTCCCGTATTGGATGTTCGTCCGATACGGCGTGGTCGCCGCTACCGGCGGATTGTCGTTATAATCATCTGTTACCGACGCCTGCTTCAAGAGGAGGTAATCAACCCCGTTTTGTTCTTGCACTGTTTTGATGACAGTTTGGGTGTATATCCGCTGATACAGCAGCCCATCTTCGTCCGTGTCGTCGTATACACGCTCTGATACGATATTGATGTTCTCCCCGCTCAAGATCGCACCGATGAGTTTGGCACCTGTGATGGTGCCGGTGGCGGTGATGTCCTGGGCAAAGAGGCTCTTTGTGTCAATGCGCCCGCCATAAATCTTTGTCACGCCGTTGACGTCTTCGATGATGAGCTGCTTGACTTTGGCGAGGTCAACCACCAGCTGACTGACCTTGCCGCCAAGACTGCCCTGCATTGCGGCGCTGGCGTCCGTGGTGCTCTCACCGGTCGCCCGCAGGGTGCTCTTGCAACCGCCGTCAATGGACAGTTCCAGCGTCATGACCGCCAGCGTATGCGCCACGCCCGTCTTGTCCGTGATGGTCACCAGGTCGCCGGGCTCGGTCAGAAGCCCGTGGAAGATGTCACAGTTGCCGACGGTATAAGCCAGCCCGCCGATGGACGCCCACACGGCGTCCAATATGACCTGGGTCATGTACGGGTTCTGGATGGAGATTCCCACGCCTGTGCCGCCTGTGCCACCTGCGGTGTATGCGTTGGTAGTGACGGACGTGTTGCCGTCGGCGTCCGTGGTGGTCGTCTCCACCTCCGCCCGGATACAGGCCAGGGTGGACGTGCCGTCAATGGACAGACCAGCGTTGTAGTAGTCGCTGGGGCTATAGCTCTGGCCGCTGGCCGCAAACCAGCGCAAGGCTAGTTTACCGTCTCGGTCGATGAGCGCGTTACAGCCCACCAGCGCCGCCAGATAACCCACCATGTCCCGGCAGGTCTTGCCGGTCAGGTCGCCCACCACGTTGGTCGTGGACGCCGCCGCAGGCAGCGTGGCCAAGGTCAGACCGCACTGGGTAGCCACATCGGACAGCACTGCCGCCACAGTAGCGCCAGAGGACACGGTAGGCGTATAGGTGCCGCCCAGGGCGTAATAGGCAGCGTCGTAGGCGGTGACCGTTGTGGTGTCATCGACTTGTTTGCAGGTGGCCACCACAAAGGTGCCCAGCGGAACATACTGGACGGTTCCGCTCACGTCTGCCCCTACAGAGACCGTGATGGTCTTATCTCTCAGATTGTGCGCCCCGGACAGCGTCAGCGTGACCATGGCCGCCGTTACGCCTCCAATGGTCACCGTATCCATCCCGCCAAAAGAGCCGGAATAAACGCACTTTTTGACCTGCTCCGCCCCGATGGTCGTAGACCCGTACACTACCTTGGTGTATAGCTTCTGCGTTGCCAGGGCAGAGGCTAAGGCTGTTGTTGTATTATACATAATCTGTCACCTCACTTTTCGATTGCATCCACCGACACGTCTTTGATGTACTGGTAGCCATTCGCCCAGGAGTAAACCGTATAGGTGGGTGTACCAAAGTACATGGTCTTGGTCACCGTTGCGCCGGTAGCATCGGTGAATTTCACCGGCACAAAGGGGTGGCCACCATCGGAGACAGCTGCCTCGATAGTGGCCACCTGCGCCGGCGTCAGCAGTGCCCAGCGGATGGACATTTTCGTTTTGATGGCGATGATGGTGCCTGTCATGCCGCCGTCCGCCGTTCGCCCGGTGTCTTCCGACCAGATTTTCTCCCGGGTGATGGTCACGCCCTCTGCCGCCGGAGTCGGCATTTGCTTGCTGTTGATATACAGATCACTGACCGTGATATTTGCCATACTGCCGCCTCCTCACATATAAGCAGCCAGCGGGTTGACGCCGGTGGCTTTGGCCTGGCCGTTGATGTAGTCAATGGTGCTCCGTGCGATGGTACGACCGTCCAGGTTGGTGTTGACCGTGACGCTCCCGCCGCTGCTCTGCCGCACTGCGGCCACATCAGAGCGGATTGCCCGCAGGAGAGCGACCAGCTCAGCCATGTCGGAGTCGCTGATTGCGTTGTCAGTGCTATACATAGACGGAGCGGTGGGCTGCGGCAGATCGTACAGATGCCGCGCCAGGAGCTTGGCTACCTGTCCAGTCCATTCGGTGTTCCGCTCCAGGGGCACGATGGCTTCTCGTCCCGCCTCACCTACTACCGTGCTGCCGAACAGCGTTGCTCCGTTGACCACGCCGCCTCGAGCGGCAAATTGCAGGGTCGGCCACTTGGCGCTGCCGAACAGTATCCGCGCCACGGTTTTCTTGAAGCTGCTCAAGCCGCTGGTCACCCAGGTCAGCTTCAGCCGGATATTCTTTTTAAAGGAGCCGATGAATCCGGCCAGCGTCCGCCAGCCGCTCTTGACCAAGCCGATCTTGGCCTTCACCGATGTCCGCGCACTGCCCACCCAGGCTGCCACGCTGCTCCATCCGTTCTTCACCAGCCCCACCAGCTTGCTCACCGCACCGCCGGTGTGATCGTTGACCCAATCTTTTACAGAACTCCAACCGTCTTTGAGCAATCCGATTCCTTTGCTGACGCCGCCGCCAAAATGCTCTTTAACCCATCCGCTGACAGAGCTCCATCCGTCCTGTCCAAGGCCGATCACTTTACTAACGCCGCCGCCCAGTCGTTCGCCGACCCAGCTGCTGACATACTCCCATTTGTCTCGACCAAGGCCGACCGCTTTGGCAACAGGGCTGCCAATGTGCTCTTGCACCCAGTCACCAACGGAACCCCAACCGTCTTGTGCCAGTTTGACGCCAACGGTTTGGGTGTTTTTACCGCTCTGATTGATAGTCGATACCGTCTTGATCTTGGCGCTCGTACCTTTCGCTACGGCGGAGGCAGACACGCCAACACGTTTCAACCAGCTCCAACCATCGGTGGACGCCTTTGCGCCCTTTTCGGTAGCTTTCTGGGTGTTTTCGGCGACCCTGCCGCCCTGGTTCGACGTCCGTCGTTTTGCTCCTTCGGTATACTGCTTGTATTTTGCTCGAGCTGCGTCGGCTTCCTTTTGGAGGTCTGTTCGCGAGCCTTTATCGTTTCCGGACGTAAAGAAATCCTTTATGTCTTTCCATACGTCTCCGATATTTACTTTACTGTTGTACCAGTGCTCGTTCCCTTTTCTTGTGCCATTCGAGTTAAAATCTTTGTCTGGGTCGTACCCGGCTTCTTTGAGGATTGCTTTCACCTTGGTATGCAACAGTTCAGCTACGCCCTGCATCACCATAACCGACCCAACAGCTAACGTGATAGGTAACGCTATACCAGAAATTCCAGCCATTGATGTAGTTGCGCCTAATCCGATCGCACCACAAATTGCGTTTGCGATTTTCACGCCTTTCGCAACGGCAAAAAGCAATGCTATATCAACCACCAGAGATTTGCTAATTCCTGCGCTCTCCAAAAAATCGCTGAATGCTCGCGCAACTTTGCTTATGCTGATTTTGGATATAGCTGTTACGAGCATCTCGCCCAGGCCAGCAATCAGCTTACCAGCAGTTCGTCCAGCCTTTTTCCAGTCAACGGTCTTAAAAAACTTGTTGACATTGTTGGCGACAAAGGTGCCGATCTGGTTCCATTTGACGGTGCTTGCAAAGCCATACAGCCCGCGGATGCCCGCATTGAGCAGGTCAGCCAGGAACGACCCAAAGTTGATGTCAGACTCGTTGATGCGCTTGATAGCTCGATTGATACTGGTCGCAATCCCTTTGCCCAAGCTCTCAAACCGAGCGTTGCGGATAAACGTACCGGCAATGTCGATAGCCGCCAAGAGCCCATCAGAGATGGTATCCCCCAGCAGCCCCCAGTCATAGCCCTCTACCAAGCCGTTGAACACGTCCGCAAAGCGGCCAGCCCACAGCACGCCCTTGGGGCGCAGGACATTGTTAAACCAGTCGTCCACCGCCTTTGTGGCGCTGTTGAGCGTCTCGCTGATGCGGGTGCCGATGCCGTAAAAGTCGCCTTTGGTCAGTAGGCTGTCAATATCGTTGATGAGACTCTCCAACCATTTGGGGAGCTTCCCGGCGATGCCTTCCGTACCTTCCGCTTTGTCCTGCTTCGCTTTCCCGCCGGAGCCGCCCGAACCACCGGAGCCGCCAGTGTCAGACTGCTTCTCTAGTTTTTCGATTTCATCAAACCCCGCAATGAGCTTGTTGTACTCCTTCTGGGCTTTGGCAGCGTCCTTGGTGTTGTCGGCTACGTCCTTTGTGGCGTCCGCTGCCGCTCCTGCGCCGGTGCTGACGGTCGTCCATCCTTCACCGAAGATATTGGTAATGAGGGAGGCCACGGCGTCAACAATGCCGATCAAATACGGCATGACCTTGCTAAGCAAGTTGACACAAAGATTGATAGCAGGCGCAAGAGCGTTGGTTAAACCATTACGCAAGCGGTTGATAGACGCCGCCGCTGCGTCATTGGTGTCCATATACCTGGTGACGGCGCCTTGCAGCTCTCCGATGCCAGAGGACGCCCGCGCAAGGTGTAAGCCCAAATTAACGATAGAGATGCGTCGGATAGATCTCAACAGCCCTTCTACTTTGCCTGTGCTGCTCCTGGACGTGTTCCCGATTCCTGCGATTTTGTTTTTGACAGAGGACAAGCCTTTCCCAAGGCGGTCGCCGGCGGAAATGAGTGCATTGTACAGGGCAGATGTCCTGGATAGGCTCTTTGCGTTGCTGTTGAGCGCTTGGCTGTTCTGGCGGACTTTGCCCGCCATTTCCTCGGCTTTCTTTCCAGATTGGGCGAGTTTTCCCCCTAACCTCTCAGCTTTATCCGCAGACGCCTCCATTTGCTTTCGGAGCCTTGCAAGCCCGCTTTCATTTGCGAATTTCAGGTTGCTTTCGCCAATATTGTCGATGGCGGCAGCCAATTTTACGACCACCTGGCCTGCCGTTTCTGCTTCTCTGGTCAGCTTTTTGATTCGTGCGCTGACGTCTTCAACGTTGAGCACCTCATTACCGTCAAAAACCGCCGTGTAATTCGTTCCCTTCGTTGCTACAAGCTGCTGTTTCAGACCGGAAATTCGGTTATATAGCTGATCAACTTTTTCTGATGCCGCGTCCATCTGCTTTTGGATGGGTGTGGCCAAATCAATCCCGGACGCCTTCGCGTCCATGATGGCCTGATATGTTTTCCCCACCTCGGCCATCTTTTGTGACACCTTTTCCATTTCTTTTGCTGTCCGGTCGCCTGCTTGAGCAACAGACTCAAACTGACGCCGACTCCGCTGGAGCGCCGTTACAGAGGAGTTCAGCGCCCGCCCCAGCTTCTGCGTACTCTTGGACGGGGAGTCCATCGCCACTTGCGCCTTGCGTTTGATGCCCTCCAGCTTGCTGTCCATGCCCGCAATGGAGCTGGATAGTGCCTGCATTTTCTGCCGGTAATCCTGGATGTCGGCAGTAAATTTCGCCCGAATTTCTTTGATTGTTACGCTGCCGTCAGCCATGGCTACCACCTCCTGCATGTCGCCACATCAGGCGCTTGTACTTTTCCACCTTGCACCGCATGATTTCATCGTCTGTCCAAAACGGGAAAACCTCCCAAATTTCCGGATTCGCACCATTGGAGAAGTGCGCTGCGACCATGTGCGCCTCGCCAACGGCGACTTGTGCGAGCATTTGCCCGTCACGCCGCCGCCGCTCAAATACAGCCTTGATCTGCGCCAAGATTTCCCCCAGCGTCCAATCCCAAACCTCTATGGCCGGTATTCCGGCGATGACTCCTTCTTGCACGATGTCATCCAAGGTCAGTTCTCTGCCGCTTCCGCATCCTTCTCCCCCGTAGGGTCCAGGCTGGCATAGGTTTCCTCCACGGCCTTTGTGATCGCTTCCATGGTCTTGCCTGCATTCGTCTCGTTCATGATGCCGGAGGCCACGGCGATTCCAAGCGAAATTTCGAAGAACCCATCTTCACCGGCAACACCATCGTCTACCAGCAGGTCGTAGATCATTGCGCCGTCAACCGTCGGGTTCTCATTGCCTTTGTAGTTTGCGGATGCGCCCAGGATAGCGGTCATCCTCTCAACGTTTGCAGCGCTTTCCAGAATCAGTTGGAGCCCCGTCGCATCAAACCGCTTCTCCAATACTTTCTGTGCGCCTGCGGTCAGGCGGAACTGATACTTGTCGTTGCCAATCATTCTTTCGTAAGTTCTCATAACTTTCCTCCAAAATTAGACGGGAGAGGCCGAAAAGCCCCTCCCCTTGTTGTTTTTACGCATCTCCGGGTTATCAGCCCCCACCGGTACTAGCGGTCGGATTAGTCACCGTCCAATCGCTCTGGAGGCCAACGGTCAGTTTTGCCATGATCAGCTCGTCAACCTTGACGCCAGAGGTGTAAGTGGTGATGTAACCGGTGGTAGCAAACTTGGTGCCGTCGGGGAAAGTGACCGCCACGGGGACGACATTTCCGGCAGTCTGCAACGCCTTGATCTTCCGGTAGTCGGAGTCGGCGGAGCTGTTATCAAAGAAGTAGGTAATTTCAAAGGACTTGGTGTCCTGAACACCAGGAACGTTCTTTTTCATGGAGTCTTTGAGGCAGGTGGCGTCCAGGTCGGAAGGCGCGCCGCCGATGTCGCCAATCTCCTGCACATAGTTCATTTCGACCGAGTTGATCTCCACCTTGATGCCAATGGAGGCAATGCCCTGTCTGGTGGTGTTATCCGCCATAATCAATCATCCTTTCTTAATCGATCAAGCGCATAAACCGTTTGTCGATTTTGCGCCCAAATCGGAGTGCTTTGCGGAAATATCCGCCGTTTTTATCGTATCTGTCCAACGGCTGGGAGGCGGTGCGACGGAAGCCGATGCGCAACAGTGCATCATTGACCAGCGGCGTCAGCTCTCGCACGGCGTCCGCCTCTGCTGCCCAGACGTCAATCTGATAGGCCAGGTCGTCCACGCAGCGCCAGCCGGTGGAGGTGTTGGTGATCTCCGTCACCGTGATGAGATTGCCGGTGATGGCCGCTCTTGGCCACTGCTCAGAGATGGTATAGGGCAGCGTGGTATTCAAGGACGCCAGCGCCTGCCGGATTTGCGGGATCGCGTCAATCATGCCGGGGTAGTCAGTCATCTCGCAGCACCTCCAATACCGTTGCGCCGAAATCCTCCATGATTTTGTCGCCGCATGCCTGGATTGCGTTGTGAAACATTGCCCTGGGCGGTTGCCCCCGTGTGTACGTAAACAGGCTGTAGTCATCCGGATCGCCACCGTGTCTGGCCGCCTTGATACGCTGTCCGGCCTCGTCGGAGTACCACCACCAGCCCTCGGCCACATGTGAGACCTGAATATCTCCAGGATACCCAGTCTCCTCTGCAACGGGGCCGGTGCCAAACTCCAAAAACACAGCGACCGGATAGTCAGATTTTACGCCGCCGGTTATCGTGTCTTTGTCGCGCTCGACAAAGCTCTGGATGCTCTCTCTAGTCCTGCCGCCGTTTTCGATACCGACCGGCGTCATCGCTCTGGTCATGCCCGCCAACATATCTGCGTGTAGTTTTGCTTTCCGTCCCAGCTCCTGCATGAGCGTATCGGCAGAGCGTTCAACAGCCGCCTGGAATTTCCCCAGGTCTCCCATATCACACCGCCTCCAATGTCACATACCGGTGGTTTGGCCAACTCTGCACCGCCTTGACCTCCCATGTGCCGCCGTCAAAAATGCAGCGGTCGAATGGGGCGATCTCCACGGCGCTGTCGTACAGCGCAAAAGCCGCCGTCCGTGCCGGTCGCTCGCCGGACGCATCCACCTGGATGCCGTCGCTGGTGATCTGCCAGCAAACACCGGACGCTTTCCCAGCCTCCCCTGTATAGTCGGGGGAGGTCATGTCATACTTGCGCACCGGGTCACCTCGGCTGTCCACGGTCTGGACGGAGCGATACAGCTTCCACGCCCTGCGCCATGCGCATGGTGTCTGTCTCATCTCATCCGCACCTCCCGGTATCTGGCCAGGCCAGCTAAAATATCCTGCTCTGCTGTGGCATAGTCGCCGGCGGTCAGGTAGGTTTCGCTCTGGCTGACCTCATTTTCGGTGTATGAGCTGGACTTCACGCCGCCGGAGGTGACCCCAGCGGCGTCACGCCGGTAATACAGCGCAGCCAGCTCCACCAGCTTGGCGAGGAGCACATCCGTCATCTCGTCCCAGCGGAGGTAGAGGAGGAGCGCCCCCTCTGCCTCCTCCAAAGCATCATCCAAGCGGGCGACGTCGCCGCCGCTCTGCTCTGTCAGTTCCAGCTTCCGGATGAGCTTTGCATATGCCTTTTCGTGCTGTACTTCTGTCACACGGGATCACCTCCTCTGGTCATTCTACCTTCTTGGCCGTTTTCTTGGCGGTTGCCTTCTTCGGCTCCGCTTTGCGGATTTGATACCCGCACCGCTCCCAGACTTCCACCTGGTCTTCGGTCAAATTGTATTCGTTCCCGTCTTTGTCGGTCGCAATATACATCATGCTGTCTCCTTAGCCCATGGCACGGACAGCCAACTCGGGATACATGGTCTTGTAACCGTACAGGACGTCCATGGACAGCGTCTCCTTCTTGTACTGCATGTTGTAACCTTTAACCACACGCAGGCTCACACCGTTATAAGAGGTCACATAGGACTCCACGCCGGAGGGGTTGACCAGCGGACGGGTCACAAAGGCGAACGCGGAGGGGTGGAAGCCCAGGTTTGCGGTGTGGCTGCCTGCCAGGGTCACATCGGCATTGTCCTTGATGTCGGGCAGGGCAGGATAGACCTTGACGCCAGTGATGGCATTGGACGCTGCGGCCGCGCTGTCCTCGGTGACCACGTAGCTTTTGCCGTCGATGGTCAGCACATCGCCCTTGACCAGCTTGCCGACCAGCGCGGTGCCGTCGATGGCCAGGGTGGTAGCACCCGCAGTCACCGCACCGTTGACCTTGACGGCGGAGGCGCTGGTGATGCCGGTGGTGTGCTGATGGATTCCCTGGCTCATGTAGTTATCCAGGCCCATCACTCTGCCCAGGGAGCCTTCCCGCAGCGCCTGGGTGCTGCCGCTCTTTTCGGCGTTGACGATGGCGGGGATGGTCACCAGGCTGGCGTCTGCCGCAGTATCCCAGACCGCATAGCGGGGAGAGACAGGTGCTTTGTTGGCGTTGAGCACACGCCGGACGTCTGCCAGGTCTTTCAGGGCGCTGGGGGCGGTGCCGGCAGTGCCGCAGATGTAGGGGATGTCCTTGTACAGTGCCAGGCCGTCAGAGTTGATCTTCTGTGCCAGCGCCACGGCGGCAGGCTCCAGCACCTGACGCTGGAGGTCGTTGATGTTGGTGGCACCCTGGATGGCGGTGATCTCCACGTCAACGGTGGCGATCTTGTCCAGGGTCACGGGGACGGAGGTCTCCACAATGTCCTGGGCGGTGGTGCCCACACTCTGGTCAAACTCCTTTGCCTCCAGCAGGACGGGCTTGCGCACCTGGATGGTGTCGCCCAGGTTGCGGGAGAAATCGTTGGAAAAGTCCTTATAAACTAGGTTGGGGAATACCAGGTTTTCGATCAGTCGGGGCAGCGCTGCTCTGGCGATCTCCTGGATGGTAATAAAGCTATTTGCCATAGCATATCATCTCCTTATTTTTTGTCGTAGGTGGCGGCGTAGTATTCTGCGTCGCTCATCTTGCTGTAATCCGGTGTCGGATTGGCGTCTCTGGGCGGTGCGCCAGAACGCATTCTGCCGTTCACGGCATCGCTCAGGGAGGCTTTCCAGAGGGATGCAAACGCATCGATGTTGGCTTTGCTGGTCTCGGCGTCGTTGCCGGTCAGATAAACCGCAAAATCAGCACTCAAGCCGCGTTTCTGCAACTCGGTGCCTACGGACACCTGCAAGCGTTCCCGCTCAAAGGCGGCACGCTCCTGCTCCAAGGTGGCCTTATCCTTGCTCAGCTGATACTGCGCCCGTTCGGCGGCGGTCATCTTCTCCAGCCGCTTGGCCTCGTCCATGTTCTCCGCCTGCTCCTTGTCCCAATTCTGCTTTGCTGTGGTCAGTGCCTGGGTCACCTTGCGGTCAAACTCGCTCTGGTAATCCCGATTGCTGGCAAGAAGCTGGTCAAAGGTCAGGGGTTCTTCCGGCGCTCTGCCCCCGTCCGGGTTCGGGTTGCCGCCCCCGGCGTTTGCGTTGTCGCCGCTGTTGCCGCCTTCCGGCGGAGTGGTGCCGTTTCCAGCGCCCTCCGGAGCGTAGCAGGCAAATGCCAACGGTCTATGTTTGTATCTCATGGTCATGTCCTCCATTTATCGTTGCCCCAGCACATTTCTGGACGCGCCAGCCCCATGCCGTTGCGTTTTGGGTATGAAAAAAGCACGTCTTACAACGTGCTTGAATCAGCATTTTAGAATAGCCCCGAATTTTCGGGGCTACCAGTATATTGGTGAGTCCAATTTTGGACTCATTGAGTTTACCCGCTTTAGATGTCGCCCAAATTGGCGGTATCAATACCACAACAACGTTTTTTCCTTCGGCGGATTATCTGATTTTGCAAGGCGCTTCAACTCGCGCAGAACGTGCGCAGCGGAAAACGAACTTGCATTGTCGTGCTCTAAGATTTCTCCATCTTTAATGCGGATTTTCATAAACCCTTTCAACTTCTCGCCTTCAGGGTAATAATCCGCCGAAATGCTGTTATCCGTTTTTTTGATGTTTCTTAAGATTACCATAATATTCATCCGCAGCCTTTTGATAATTATACTTCATTGACGCTAATTCGTGCGCCTTCCAATGCTCCAACGTTGGGTTTTCTTTTTTGATTTGCATTTCCAGCAATTCATGTTCGATCAATATCCTGTCGTGCGGCTTGATATCCTTTCCGACCATGAGACGTTGCCAGCTTTGAGCAATTGCACAATCCGAATCAAACCGTCGCCACTCTCTAATATCTTCATCATAGAGTGACTTTTCTTCAAAAAGATACATTTTGATTCGTTTGATGTCCGATTTTCTTTTCCCTAAATTTTTAGCTATCTTCTCCGCATCGGTAGAAAAGTTTCGTATTTCCCTATAATACATTTCCGCAAATTCATCTGCCTCCTTGCTTAGAGGGTCTGTAATTCTCGCTCCTGTTATTATACCATTCCCGCCTGCCGTTGCAACACTTTTCTGCGCAAGGTGCGCATAGGAAACCGTTCTCTGCTTCTGCTGCTCCACCTGTTTTCTGTCCGGCACGCCCTGGACAAACTTCTTGTGCCACTCCGCATAGGTCGTATCCCCCGGCACGGTGATGCTCTTTCCTGTCACTGGGTCCCGTGCGGCACGTTTGATCTTGGCGATCACCTGCTCACTCATGTCCGGCATGGTGGTACACCTACAATTTGGATGCATAGGCGGGAGATTCAACCCTGGCGTGGCGTCCTTGACCGGGAAGCGCCGCATATCCAGCGCACCGCACTCCTCATCCGTCTGGGAGTCCAGCGTGGCAAGATAGCGGTAGTATTCCAGGTCATATGACTTGTATCCCAGCAACGCACCCTGTGCCGACATATGACAAAACTCCGTGCGGATGAGCCGCATGGAGCGTGCTTTTGCGCCAGAAGTCGCGTCCGTGCCGGTGATTTGTAAGAGCATATCCGACATCTCGCGGAAGCTCATCCCCGCCAGGGTGCCGGTCAAAACGGCCTGCTGCACCGCGTCCGCAAACGCCTGGTTGTTGTTCCAAATGCGCCCGGAAAAGTTGCCGCCCTGCCATTTTTGCCCCAGGATGGCGCGAACTTGCTTGTCCTCCAGTGTCTTGATACGCCTGCCGTACCCTGTGCCCTGCTGGATGTCAAACACCTGCCGGGTGTATGCCTCCTGTAGGGCGTCAGCCAGCCCTTTGCCGACCAACTCCCGTTCCAGCAGACCCAACTGCCTGCAATCCGCCCGCACGATGTCCCGCAGGGCTTCCAGGCGGCTGATCCGGTTGGCATAGGCCGGAGCCTCCAGCATGGCACGCAGCTCATCCCGCAGCGCCTTATCCGTGGTGCTGTGGTACAACACCAACAGCTCCTGCCGATATTTCTGGGTTTCCCGCACCGACAGGAGTTGGCGGGCTTTCTCTGCGTTCAGGCTGTCGTTGTTCCGGACAAATCGGGCAAAAATCCTTTCAATCCGCCCTTGCACGGTGGTCAGCACCTTGTCATAGGCGTCTAACACCGCCCGCGCCGTCCGCTGGGCTTTTCGCTCACTCAAGAGCCCCAGTTTCACGGAGCGCTTGCGCCAATACTTGCGATCACTCATCCTGTTTCAATGCTTTCTTGGTGTCTTCCTCCGCTTCTGTCTCATCCGCCTGGGACGGGACGCCATAGATGGCCGCGTTTGCCTGCTTCTGCCGCCTAATGTTTTCAGCCGCTTCCGCCGGATCGCGGACAAACCACAACTGGCTGAGCAGGGTTCGGTCATCCACAATGCCCTGCAAACTGGTGACCATCTGGACAATCTCACTCTCGTTGATGGGCATGGACAGGGTAAACACAACATCAATATCGTTGACACCGACCGGTGCCATATCACCGCGGGTGACCAGCCAGTGATTATAAAGCGAGAAGCGCTCCTTCAGCCCTTTTTCCATTCGGCGCATCTTGTTCTTGGCCAGCAGATTCATGGTCAGGAGTTTCAGCTTCAACGCCTGGCCGGAGCTGTTCCCGGCGAACTGTTCATCGCTCATGTCCACCGTCATAGTCATCTTGTGCATTTCTCGCACCAGTGCGTCTGCCAGCACCTGCACGCTGGACTCGTCAAAGGTCTTTTGGATGTACTCGGCTCGTGCGTCCAGCGGAGCGCCATCCAAAAACTTCTCCTGCGCCAGTTTCTCATCATCCCCATCTCGGAGGGTCATCCCGAAGAACACCAGCAGCGCATCCACAAATTTCTTTTTGTCGGTCAGGCGGTTGCTCATCAGCTCGTCATAAGCGTCAATCAGACTGATGATCTGCTCAAAGTCGCCCTGCCGCTCCCGGTTGTTGGTGTATGCGATCAGCGGGACAGCGCCGAAATAGTGCTCCCGCCGGTCTGCCACTGGGGTAAATGCCGCCGTGGCCAAATCATCGCACCGCAGCTCCTGCACGCCAGTGTCCGTATAGATGGACACTGCGTAATACGTCTGACCGGCCACCGTCTGGCGCTTGTCCCAGACCACGCCGAACAGCTTTTTGTGCTCTACGCTGGTGTCGCAGACCAATACGCCGTTGCGTGGGTCAATGTACGCCGATCGGGGCATGGGCACCTCATCGTCAGACGCATAACATAGCTCCATACAGTCGCCCATGACGCCCATATATTTTCCAATGTCCGCATCAATGGCCGCGATCTGCTGGACATCGTAGGCATCTTGCAGCGCCGAAATATCCACCGGCTCATTGTCCGCGGACAGCACACCCGCTGCCTCATCCGTTCCGGCTGCCGCTACACTCTTGTCCTTTTGGGGATTGGTGTCGTACTTGACCGGCTCGCCCAAGTAGTAACCCAGGATAATGTCGGTGATGTACTTGGCGTAGTTGATGGTCACAACGCTCTCGCCCTCATCTGGCGGCTTTTTGGTGTTGTCATGTCGCCCCAGATAATACCGATGGAGCTTGTCATAGCGTCCATTTGCCTGCTCGGACGCCGAAATCAGGTGTTGGAGCACCTGTCCTGGGATGTGCTCCAGGTCAGGCGCCTCCGCCCTGTCTAAGTAGATAATCACACGCTCACCTCACAATCTTGCTGGGCGCTTGCCGACTCTCACGACCTGCCGCCCCAGTATGGTGGTCACAAAATATCGCACCGCATCCATGCAGTGGTCATTGACTTTGACTGGCTTATCTTCCCCGTGCTCCGCTGCCTTCTCGTCCCAAACATACGCCTGAAATTCATCCGCCGTATGGACGCAGGAGGCGGAAAACAGCAGTGTCCCGGCCTGTAACCGGGTAGATACGTTGCGGATGCCGTCCAACACCTCATTGTCCGCCTGCTGCATCGGGTAGCCTGCTTGGCGCAGCTCCGCAATAAACGAAGCCGCTGAAGGGTCAACCACCACAGCACGAGGACGTTCATCCCCCAGCCAGGTGCCCAGGTCAGCGCAAAACTCTTTGTCCGTTTTCTGCCGTTTTTTCTCCCTGCCGGAATAGTAATACTCTCGACGGCATATCCACCGCTCTGTGCCCCGCTCCCGCTGCCATAGCAGGAACACTGTGGCATTTTGCGTGCCATAATCGCAGCTCACATAGCAGTCACCAGCCAACTCCGGCAGTGTGCCGGTCATGTGCTTGGCCGGGTCGAAGCAGTCATAGATGCGGCCTTCCGCCGCCACCCACAGTCCACGGATGTAACGGTCATAAAACACGCCGGTATACATCGTCTCGTACCGTGCCCGCACCGCCGGGTCTAAGGCCAGGTTGTCCGCCATGGTGAAATGCAGGTGCAGCACGTTGTGTGCCTCTGCTTTCAAAATCCATTCTCGGTAAAACCAATGGGAAGCCCCTTCCGGATTGCAGTTGAACCAGTACCGTGACCCGCTGATGCTGCAACGAGCCAACGCCTGCTCCACGAAGGAGCGTGGCATCAACGCTACCTCATCGAAAAGCACGCCCGCCAGCGTCATGCCTTGGATCAGGGTGTAACTGCTCTCGTCTCGACCACCAAACAGATAGAAGGTGTTGACGTGGCCGAAGCCCCACACCGTCATGGTCTTGTCGCTGCGCCGCTCCTGCACCCGCATGATCCCGTCCATCAGGCCGGGGATGAGGGATACCACGTTCCGCCGCAGCGCCTCGATGGTCTTACCGCATAGGGCGAACTTGCAACCGTCAAAGGTGGACATAGCCCAGAGCAGGAAGCCCACAGACATGGCAACGGTTTTACCAGACCGAACAGAGCCGTCACAGATGAGACCGTCGTACTGATTCAGTTCCGCTTGTTTCCACCACAGCAGCGTCAGCAGCTGCTTCCGGCTGAATCGCTTGTAAACCATTGATTGACTCCTCTATCTGGGCGAACAGGTTGTTGTTGGTCTCGCTGACCTCCACCTTCTCCGTGTACTCGCCCTCCATCTTGTTATCCGTGTCGATCGCCCTGATGCGGTCTCTCGGCTCTAGTTCCTCATCCTCCGCAATGGTGCAGAGGATCTCTCGCTTGCGCTGGCGGGTCAAGACCGCGCCCTGGGCGGCTTGGTTTTGCAATTCCGTAAACCTATCCAGAATCTCACTGTTCTGAAAAAGCTCATAGGCGCGGGAATCCACCGTGTTGTCTTTCCACTTGCGTGCCGCCGGGAACGCCTCCAGATATGCCTTGCGCCGGCTCATTCCAACAATCAGACATTGCACAAATTTTTCACGTTTTGCGTTTCTCAGTGCCGGCACAAACTCACCTCCCCGGCATAAAAAGAGCGCAAACCCGTTCAGGCTGCGCTATCTGTTTATATAAAAAGAGACTCATCTCTGAGTCTCTTCAACAGGCGCCCGGATTACCCACCGGTCCGGGGCTGTCTTTCCAGCTGTCAGATAGTCCCATATGCCGTCTCATCTGCTCCTGGTGGGATTTGCACCCACGACCTTGCGATATGGCCGCACACTCTAGCTGCTGAGCTACAGGAGTGTGTCTCCCCGCCAAAATGGCGGCAGAACATACGCTCCGCCGCCACCTCGGAAAGGGTGAGAAGAAAGAAAAAGGGGTTATCCTGCATCCTGTTGGGGCGGCTGTCTCCCTGCCGCCCCATATACCAGGAGGTGTCCCACAGCGGACTTACGCATCCCGTATCCGCTATGGGATGTTACTATTTTCTCACACTTTTTTGGCTGTTTAAGGTGACATTTCTCCTTTTGGCTACTTTGTCCCGCGGGATATAGCCCATGTAGTGCCCCACCAGCCGGACAAACTCCGTATGCAGCTCTTTCGCCCGGTCTTTTGAGTACCCCACCTCGTAGGCCGCCCCCTCAATGGTTTTCCAGTAGCGTTTCCAGTAGATCAGCTCGACGATCCGGAGCCGGTCGCGTCCGTTTGTCATCTGCTCCGTCTCTTTCACCGCTGCCGCAATCGCAAGGTAGATTTTGTAGTCACCGTCGTACAAGCGCTCTAACGCCGCTGTCTCCGTCGTTCTGCCAGGGTCGCTACCGTGACCCACCCCCTCTGCGTATCGCGCCGTCACAGCCACATCCGGAGCCTCATACTGCTGTTTGAGCCTTGGATAGGCTCGCAGGGCGTTTTGGATACTGCCCCACCACCAGTAACGTGGCTTACTCATCTTGCAACCTCCCAGTCAGGATGTATACGACGTCAATGCCCGCCTCACACAAGGTCTGGAGCACTTTTGCGCTCGGGTTAACGCCGTGTGCCCAATAATGCACTGCCTTGCGATCCATGTGCGTTGCCCGCTCAAATTTGATCGGCGTCCCCCATCGCGCCCTCACACACTCTGCTGTCCGGTAGCCTATGCGCTTGTCTACGCCTTGCCGTCGCCCGCTCATTTGTCCGTCCTCAGCTCGTCGAGCGCCAGGTTGATGAGCAAGCATCCATAGCTGAGCATTGTGCACGTTTCGCGGCACGCGCATTCTTTGCACGCTTTTGTGCCTTTGACCCTATATTTCAGCTCGGTCAGTCCGTCACGGATTTTCGCCCGCTTCCGCTTTTTCTCCGCCCATTGCTCCACAGTGGGCTTAAATTTTGCGTTCTTATCGTAAAACGGGCAATCCATGCGGCGTGGGAAGCTCGTGTCTGTTAGCGCCACGCATCTCCCGTTGCAGTCTAACGCCTTGCAGCGCGGATGCTCCCATTTGCATTTTCGTGCGTCCATTTTCTTCCTCCTTCCGGCGTCAACGCCCTTAGATCACGTTGTTGTCAATCCACTCATACCGCTGCTCAAAGGGGACATAGCTGTCACCGCACACTCGCTTGAGCGCCTCGTCAAATTTGCTCCGGACGTATCCGATCTCGGACGTTTTGTCCCCTGGTCTCGGTGCAGCGGTGACCTCCCACCATTTCTCTAGCTCGGTGTTGAGTGCTTTGTTAAACCGTTCCAATCGCTCCTGCCCAAACCCAAACTCATTGTTGAGTACCAGCAAGGCACAATCACCGATGTAGTTTACCATCGTGTCCTGCATGGCCTGTTTTTCTGCGAGTTTGTACTTCAGCGACATTTCCTTCGGGTTGTCGCAAAACCGACGCTTTCTTTTTGCCATCAGCTCACCTCTCTCGCCTTGTACTGCCCATAGCTCAACCCCAACTCCGCCGCCCTAGCAGCGTCCAGAGACAGCGGATTGAGCGTCCTGTACCGCTGGTATGTACGCTCTACGCCGCAGGTACGGGCATGGCCGGTCTCCTGGATGCAGGCACAGTACATGGTCTTGCTTTTCACTGCGTCCATGTGCTGCCAGTGGGGACAGGCCTTGCAAGGGATAACGCCTTTGGCTGCGGCGTTCTGAGCGGCAGCAGCTTCGGGCGGCTTTGGCGGTTTCTTCGGCCTTGCCCGTCTTGCGAGCTTTCTCCTGTGCTCAGCTTCTGCCTTATTCTTTCGGATTTCGGCCAGCATCTCCCATCTCTCTTGCGGGGATGCGCCCACGAGCTGCCGCAATTTGGCCTCCTGCTCTGCTGGGATAGGGCGTAGCTCTTTCTCCCAGCCGCTGATATGCGCTTGCAATGTGCCGATTGCCTGCGCAAGCATCTCTTGTGTCAATAACTCGCGACGCCGAAATGCTTTGATTTCCGCTCCCGTCATGTCTCATCCTCCTCTGGTGGTGTCGCAGTCCTGATAACCTTTGTAGTCGCGCTCATCACGCCTCTATAGTCACTTGCTATCAGCTGGAAACACAATCTTATCTTTTTCTTCGTCGTATCCAACATACATATACGCCGCTTCCTGAACACCGTAATTACAGTTATTGTCATAACCATAGTAAGTATGGGTACACATCGTATCATCTGGAATACTGTTCAAAAACTCTTTCAGAGCACGGACATCTTTCATGCACTTAAACTTCATCAGAGTCACCCTTCTACAATCAAGTCATCCCCCACCGCTGAGCGATCCCGTGCCTGCACACCGCGTGGTGCAGGCAGGTGTCACATAGGTTACGCTTTGTCATCGTCATCCTCCAGTGCTTTGTCTTTGAGCGCATCCAGCAGCAACAGTCTCACGCCTGCCAGTGCGGCGTAGACCACGTCGTTCTGCCAGATGTCCCGGCTCTGCCCCAGCTTAATCATGCCATTCTCCACGGCGTCCAGGACTTCCATTCCGTCAACTCTGTTCATTGGCGTCCTCCTCGTACTTGTTGAGATACTTACAGTCCCGGCAGGGATCCTCGTTACTCCCGCAGGCCATGTGCTTGCAACTGTAGCAGCTGGGGCCACGATCCGAGGCGACGTTGCGGAAGAATGTCAGGTAACTGTCCAGTTCTTCTTCGTCCATAGCTTCGACATCTTTCACGTGGCATAGGTTAAAGAGGTCGCTATCCTTTTTAATTGGACAGAGGTCGCAGTCTTCGGACAAACGACAATAAGCGTACAGCTTTTTGAGCTTCGCTTCCACCCTACGTTCTTCCTTGTCCTCGAGCTCCCATTCTGCCGGGCGATTGCCGCTCTGGCACGCACCGCCGCAGGCGGCATAACCGGCCAGGTCAACCCAGCTATCGCCCTTGTACTTGCCCGTACAGATGCGGGCAATCTTGAGCAGCGCCATCATAGCGGCTACGTCCTCCGGATGGAGCAGCACCGCACCATTGTCCTCTACGCATCCGTGCTCCAGGTACACCGTCCACAGCTCTGCGATCACCATAAAGTTGTCTTCCGGGCTGCCGTACTGCTGCTCGCGCTCACCGGTCACGCACCGGAGCGCTTCTTTCAGGATTTCTTCTCGTTTCATACGTCGCCTCCCTCACGGTGCCGGGAACGTTCGGCGTCAAATCCGTCAGGATAGCGCTTCCGGAGCTTGTCCACGTTCATTTTGGCAATTTCGTCCAGCGTGTGCCCTACAGCTTCCGCGCCAACAGCGATATACCACAAGCAGTCCCCCAGCTCTTTTGCCACATGCTCTTCGTCAAGCGTGTGACCCTGGAAGGCTGCCTTTTTCACCAGGTCAGCCACCTCACCTCCTTCGCCACAAATACCCAGGGCAGCATTCATAAGCAGTTCGTGCCGATCCAGTCCGTTTGCGGTTCTCATTGCGGCTTTCTGGTACTCATTCATTTTCACTTTGTAATTCCTCCTTGATTTCGATTTCTGTCCGCGGTTTGTCCGCCTTGTACATCACCCGACTGCCGTCGTGCCCGACCACGATCTTGGCGTTGTCGTCGGCCAGGACATGGGCGTCCACCAGGATGTCCATGGTTGCCGCCAGCAGGTTGGTCAAGTCCACCCGCCGATTGGTCGGCATGTAGTACACGCATTTCACGTTGACTGGGTAGTCAACGGCGGTATGTGGTCTCACCGGCATGAGCTGATACAGTGCCGCCTTTTCGTATTCCACAAACTGCTTACTGGGGATGATCCTCGGCTTCCCATGCACCAGAATGATGCGCGAGCTGTTCTTCTTTGTGACCGGTGTCCCGCGGATGGTATATTTCATCGTTCCTCCTCCCCTCGCATAAACACCATCCAGTGCGTCTTGCTGGCTCGCCCACTCCGGTGCCCAAACAGTGGCACATCCCCGATAACTTCCAGCACATCCTTAACCGGAATTTGGTACTCAGACCACTTGAAGATCAGCGTCCCGCCCGGCCGCAGCACTCTCATGCACTCCCGGAATCCAGCTCGCAGCGTTGTCCGCCAGTCTGGATCCAGACGACCGTACTTGATCGCTGTGTAAGACGCCTCCCCGGCTCTCACCAGGTGCGGCGGATCGAAGACCACCAGCCGAAAGCTCTTGTCCGGGAACGGTAACGCCGTGAAATCTGCCACAATATCCGGACGCACTGAGAAATGCCGTCCGTCACAAAGCTCCACGTCAGCAATCTCCCGGTTATCCAGGTACAGTGCCAACGGGTGTTGCTTGTCAAACCACATCATCCGCCCGCCGCAGGTTACATCCAAGACAGGCGGGAGCTTTGCTCTGGTGTTATCCATCATCCCTCCTCCCGTTGGCTCTCCAAGAAGCCTCGCATCCAGGCGTCCTGTTCCGCGATTCTAGCTGCAAACTCCGCCTGGTCTTCCGGCTGTCTGTCCGCTTCCGGCACGGGCGCTTTTGCAGGCTTCTTCCAGCCCTGCTGCTGTCTTGCCGCCTGGCGCTGCTGCTCTGATGCCTGGATGTCCGCCAGAGACCGGACTCCCTCACGCTCATAGCGCTCCAGGATGGCCTTGATGTAATTCCAGCTCTGCTTGCGCTCGTCCTGAGCAATCTGGATGGCATGGATGGTCACCTCTGCCCCCAAGATGCCCTCAAAGCGTTCCAGCGCCTGCAGTGAGTACCCAGACGGTGTGGGGTTGATATGCTGGCAGTAATAGGCCACTGCTTCTGACCGTTTCTGCGGCGGACAGGGTGCTGGCGCCGTAACGCTGTCGGTGCCTGGTAACGCCTTACAAGTATCCTCATACCTCCCCTGGTTAAGGTTAGGTTTGGTATGGTTAGGTATGGTTAGGTTAGGTAGGGTCGTTACAGGGGCGTTACTAACGCTTTCGTAACGCGTTACGCTAACGTTATCGTCATGCGTTACGGGGCTAGAATCTTGCGTTGGCGCATTGGACTCGGTCGCGTTACTGTCCGCTTTCCGTTTGTTACGGTAACGCTGTTGCCGCTTGCGGTTCTGCTCTCGTTGGTTCTCCCGGCGGTCCAGGAGCATCCCGGCGTAATCGCTCCAATCGTGCAGTTTTGCGTCCGGGTCGATAAAACCGGCCTCGGTCAGCGCCTGCACGAATTGTTCCGCGTCCTTCGGCCACTCACACGCTTCTGCAATGTCCTCTGGATCCAGCGCGGATAGATCACCATCCGGCGCATTGTCCACTGCCCAGAGCCACAGCATGGCCAGATGCCCAACTGCCTGCGGCGTCTTGATCTTCAGCAGCCGCTTCAACTTTTTCACTTTTCTGTGCGCCGGAAGATTCTGATGTAATTCAATCCACGCCATACTCTCACTCCTTAGAACGGCAGTTCGCCGTCATTGTCGCTCAGCTCTGCGAAGCCGCCGTCACCGGGCACCCCGGAGCCGCTGGGCGGTCCGTAACCGCCGCCGGAGCTTGTCCCGCTCTCATCCTTGCGTGAATCGCAGAAGTAGACGTTATCCGTCACGACCTCCGCGGCCACTCGCTTGTTGCCGTCCTTGTCCGTGTAGTCACGCATCTGCAGGCGGCCTTCCACCAGCATCATGCGGCCTTTGGTGAAGTATTTGCAGACGAACTCCGCCGTGTTGCGCCAGGACACGATGTTGACGAAGTCCGTGTTTTGGGCGTTGGAGTCCTTGCTCTTGTAACCCCGATCCACAGCCAAGCGATAGGACGCCACCGGCGTCCCCTGCTGGGTCTTGCGCAGTTCTGGGTCTGCTACAAGGCGACCCTGGAGGAATACCTTATTCAGCATCGGCGGCCTCCTTCTGGATGAACAGCCGGTTCTGGCAGCGGGTCACGCGCAGCGCAAGTTTATTCGACCGGATCGCGCTGCGTGCGGAGGCAGCTGCGGAAGTTACGCTGCTGTAGGTTTCCTCCCACGCCACCTCCATGATGGGCTCAGGCCTCGCCATAAAATCCTGCATCACTGCCAGCAGCTTGCTGGTCTTGGTCTCCCTACGTTCTTTTAAGCCCGCAGGGAGTTCGTTCATGTATTTCACGTTCATTTTCTTCCTTCTCCTCATGCTGGTGCATATAGACGTACTGCCCACGCGCACCGATGTTGGAATAGATAAAATCATCACATTGTTGGACGCTCAGGTGACTCCGTGTCACCCGGCGTTCGTAGGCGTATTCTCCCGCCGCCTTGCGGTCTGCGATCCTCTGGGCAATCTCCGCTTCGTCATAGTTCGCCTCAATCAGGTACAGGTCATAATTTGGGGCCGACACCCCGTGCAGGTTGGCCGTGTCCGTGCAGTAAATGCACCGCTCCCAGCCTATACGCAGCTTGTACCCCTGATTGGGCACATCGTGCACCAGCAGCACCGGCGACACCACCACCTTGCTGCCGTATTGGTAAGTGTGGCCGTCCTTCAGCGCGTCGATCTGCCGTCGCGACACGCCCAGCTCACCCAAGGGCTGCACCAGCCACGGCCCGCACCCCCAGCGTAACCGGGGGCGCTCCGCGGCCAGGCGCCGGATGGTAGCTCGTCGGAAGTGGTCGCTGTGGATGTGGGTCAGCAGCACCAGCTGCAGGTCAGGGACATAGGGTGCCAGCAGTTTGTACGGCACACCGCAGTCTATCAGGATCGTCCCGCCCAGCACCACCGCGTTCCCGGCGGAGCCAGTGGCCAATATCTCGCACTGCATTACAGGTCATCCAGGGTGATCTCCCCATCCTCTACGATGGGGTCCAGCTCGTCCATCGCTTCCTCCGGCGCATCCGACACGACGTCCACGTCATGCACTACGACGTCCTGTTTCTTCAAGTCGCAGTCGGCAAACTGCCCATCCTGGGTGATCGCAGCCTGCATCTCCGTGGAGAGGATGCCCCACTTGGAGATCAGCTGCCGCAGCATGGTCTTGCAGGCCATCCCGTCGAAATCCTTGTACCAGAAGGAGGAGTATCGCCACAAGTCACGGTCGGGAATCTCGCCAGCCTCCAGCCGCTTCAGCGCCTGGGCAGAGAACGCCGGGCTGAACCGGTCGGCGTGCGCCATCATCTTCTCCTTTGACCAGTAGACGGTCTTGCGGAAGCCGCCGTCATACTCCAGATAGGCCATGTAACCGGCCGTGGGGCGCTGCTGCCATTCCTCGTCATCCGAGAGGAACGTGAACATTGGCTTCCCGGTGCTGGGGTCTCGTCCCAGGTACTCCCCTTCCTTCACGACCACTGCGTCCATGTCCACATACTGCTTACTCTTCAGCGCCATCTGGACATAGCCCTTGTATCCAAGGACGAACTGTGCTTTGTTCTCATACAGGTCTTCCCCGTTCTGATCCTTGAGCTGGTTCCCCCTGGCGTCCTTGGCCTTGCATTTGAAGGGCACCAGGTAGAACTGTCCCAGCTGAGGCGACGGACTGAGGTTCAGCCCTTCTCCCAGCAGTGCCCCAGCCAAAATGCTGCTGGGATTGCAGCTCTGGAGCGCAGGCGTGGCCGCCACGGCGGACGTGATCGCCGCCACAAAGCGTCTCTGCCGGTTGGGGTCTCGCAGGGTGTTGGCGATCATCGCTTGATAGCTGGGTGTGGAGATCATGGTGCTGAACTTCTTCTGCTGCACCATCGGGGTATTTCTTGCCATGGTTCTTCCTCCTTGTTAGACGATCTCATAGGGGCCGCTGACCAAAAACTGCTTCAGCTTGCGCAGGTCGGAAAGCCGGCCCCGGACGGTAAAGGTCAGGGTCTTATACGGGTCGTTCTCGACGGTTTCCTGCACCTCGTCGATGGGCGTTTCACATACCTGGGGAGGTGCAAACGACACTAGTTCCTCCTGGAGCATTTCCGCCTGGCGTTCCTGCTCCTGCTGTTCCTGTTCGGCCTGTTCTTCCTGGCGCATCCTGCATTCGCGTTCTCTCCGCAGGCGGGATGCCACCGTGTTCATCGCTCCGACACAATCGAAGCCGTTCACGCGGTACTCGGCCATGATCTCCGCCGCGTGCTCCTGTTGGCCGATCACAGCGCAGTCCTGCGCCACCCGGTCTACGCACGCCTTCGCCGACTCCTTCAGTCGCTTCTCGCTGACCGTCTTGGTGATGTTCAGGCCGACGTCCTCAAAGTGGAGGAAGTCGATGCCCACGCTCTGGCAGCACTCCAAAAAATAGACTTTCACGCGCTCTGCCTTCCTGGCCTTCAGCTCCTCTTCCACGCTGTCGATCTTGCGCTTCAGCTCCTGGTCGCAGGGGGTGAACACATCTGTCACGCACTCCCGATAAACGGCCATGAACTCGTCATAGGGCTTCAGTACGGCTGCCTGTACCGCCTTGCGGCGTCTCTCCAGCTCGGCAAAGTCCCGCCGCAGGTCTGCCCGCAGCTCCTTGACCGACTTGACTGTCTCCTCTGTACACGGTGCTGCCAGTGCTGCCGCCGCCCGTGCCTCGATCTGCGCCTTGATGGTATGTAACTGCTCCTGGATGATGGGCAGCTGCACCACCGAGATCAGTTCCGCATGCTCCGCCTCCGCGGGGATGATCGTCATTTCTTCCATCTTCCTGTCCTCCTTCACTCAAAACACTCCCGGATCGCCCAGGCGCTCTTGATCCGGACGCAGTTGTCACATCCGGTCACGTTGCCGTCTGCGTCCAGATAGATGTCCTCGCATTCCTGCTCGCAGACCGGGCAGATGGGGACGCTGGGTTCCGGCATCCCGTTCCGTTCAGCGTCCCGGATGATGGGGTTATCTGGTACAAACATCTTGCATACACCCTCTTTTTCAGATATACTTTAGTTGTAGTTTTTTCTACTGCCGTCGTCGGAGTTGCCCCTCCGGCGGCGGCTTTTTACGGTCTGTGCGTCTCCAGCTCCGGCAGCGCTGCGCAGAGCTTGTCCCAGTTTGCTTTGACCGCGCCGGTCTCCCATAGCGATACAGTCGCCTGGGTCACTCTGACTATAGCCGCAAGCCCACTCTGGGTCATACCCTGGGCTTTGCGCGCCAGCGCAATGCTTTTCTGCTGGGCGGCAATCTTGTCCTTGTTCGCCTCGCGGTATGCCTTCTGCCAGGCGGCAATCTTGTCCTTGTTCGCCTCGCGGTATGCCTTCTGCCAGGCGGCGAGCTTGTCCTTGTTCGCCTCGTACCATGCCTTCTTCTGGGCAGCGACTCTGTCCTTGTT